>ERZ835980.172-NODE-172-length-90146-cov-7.227226_pt1 | contig 90146 bp, 78 predicted proteins | sample MGYA00519943_ERZ835980 | MGnify/ENA primary metagenome ERZ835980 (study PRJEB31850, sample SAMEA3708791) | human gut metagenome | biome: human gut; feature: human-associated habitat; material: faeces | place: China | collected 2014 ... | reverse complement strand
GATAAGATAGGCTGCGTCTCAACAATAAAAAAGAATCACATTCTTTTTGTATTGTCTTCGATTTGCACTATCTTTGGATAAGATAGGCTGCGTCTCAACAATAAAAAAGAATCACATTCTTTTTGTATTGTCTTCGATTTGCACTATCTTTGCAAACAAAAAGGGTTTGTGTATGAAGTATCCCATCGGCATACAGGATTTTAAGAGTATTGTTGACGGCGGTTTTGTCTATGTAGATAAGACGGCCTTGCTGCACAAGATGGTGACGGAGGGTAAGATTTACTTTCTGAGCCGTCCTCGTCGGTTTGGCAAGAGCTTGCTCGTCTCTACGCTGAAGTATTATTTCGGTGGGGAGCGGGAGTTGTTTCGTGGTCTGGCCATCGAGGACTTGGAGCAGGAGTGGGAGCAATATCCTGTATTTCATATCGACTTCAATGGCAGCGACTTCACCCAGGGCGGCACGTTGCAGAACAAACTGGACGTGTGTGTTGAGGACTGGGAGAGGCAGTACGGAATGACGGGTGACGATCGTCTCAGCGTGGGGGAGCGTTTTGCCAGGTTGTTGGCGTTTGTTCATAAGCGTACTGGCAAGCAGTGTGTGGTGCTCATCGATGAGTATGACAAACCGTTGCTGGATGTGCTCGACACGGACTATCGGACGACGGATGGCAATGGCAACAACCTGCGGATTGAGGAACTCAATCGTAATATTCTCAAGGGTTTCTACTCTGCCTTCAAGGCTGCTGACCAAGACTTGCGCTTCGTGCTGCTCACGGGTGTGACGAAGTTTTCGCAGGTGAGTGTGTTCAGCGGTTTCAACCAGCCGGAGGATATCAGTATGAGTGCGGCCTATGAGGCGGTCTGCGGTATCACGGAGGCGGAACTGGAGGGGACGTTTCATGACGAAATGGACGCTATGGCGTACGAGATGGGGGTGAGCCCCGAGGAGGTGCGCCAGTTGCTGAAGCGGCATTATGACGGTTATCATTTCAGTAAGCGGAAGACGGATATCTTCAATCCTTTTAGTCTGCTCAATGCGCTTAGCGTTAGGGATATACAGGATTATTGGTTTCGCACGGGTACGCCCAGTTACCTGGTCCGCCTGCTCCATCATACGGACGAGAATCTCAACGAACTGACGGGGAAGTATTACGACACGTCGGACTTTATCGACTACAGGGCGGACGTGGAGCGCCCGTTGCCCATGATCTATCAGAGCGGTTATCTGACCATCAAGGACTACGACCGCTTCTCCAACTCCTACCTGCTCGACCTGCCCAACAACGAGGTGAAAAAGGGTTTCCTCACGCTGATTGCCTCCAACTATCTCGGTACGAAGGAGTCGGCGAACACCTTGGCGATACAACTGACGCGTGCTCTCCTGCGCGATGACCTCGACACATGGCGCAAGAGCCTGACGGCCTTCTTTGCCAGCATCCCTTACTCGATGCGTCGGAAGGACATGGAGACGGAGAAGGAACGCTATTTCCACTATACTTTCTACCTGATCTTCCGCATCCTCAGCACCTACCTCGTGCTCACAGAGAAGCAGCAGAGCGAGGGGCGGGCCGACTGCATCGTCGAGACGCCCAAGGGGGTGTATATCTTTGAGTTCAAGCTCGACGGCACGGCGGACGATGCCTTGCGCCAGATAGAGGAGAAGGGGTATGCGCGCCCCTATGAGGCCGACTCCCGTCCCGTCCATCGCGTGGGCGTCAGTTTCTCGTCGCGGACGGGAACGATTGACGACTGGAAGGAAGCGTAGGTTGGATGTGGCCTTCGGGATGCTTTCGGGAAGTCTTCGGGATGATGTCAGAATGATTTTGGGATATTGCCCTTGAAATAATCATCGGCCATTGGAAATGAGAAATGATTTCCAATGGCCGATCGTTTTTTATCTGGACCCTCAGCCGTCCGACGGGGTGGGTGCTGAGGGCAGCAGGAGGCTACAGGGAGTAGAACTCCGTGAAGGCGCGGACGCAGTACTCATGGTCGGCTACGCTGCCTGTCTCGCGGCAACTGTGCATGCCGAGGATGGCATTGCCCATATCGACACCACGCAGGGGGACCGTGGAGGCCAGGATGTTGCCCAGGGTGCTACCGCCTGCCACATCGCTGTGGTTGACGAAGCGCTGGCAGGGCACACCCGCCTTGCGGCAGATCTCGGCGAAGATGGCGGCAGAGACGGCGTCGCTGGCATACTTCTGGGAGGCGTTGAACTTGATGGCGGGACCTCCACCGAGCATGGGATGGTTGGTCGGGTCGTACTTCTCGGCGTAGTTGGGGTGGAAAGCGTGGGCATTGTCGGCAGAGATCATGAAGGCGCGCTCCACCGCCTGCCAGTAGGCTTCCTCCGTGCCACTCTGCTGACGGGCAATACGCATCAGCATCGAAGCCAGGAAGGGGCTGCCAGCACCCTGCTTGGTCTGCGATCCCGTCTCCTCGTTGTCGAAGATGGCGAGCACCTGGGTGGTGTCGCTCTCGGGAGCTGCAATCAGAGCCTCGAGTCCGGCAAAGCACATCGACAGGTCGTCGAGGCGGCCCGAGGAGATAAACTCGTCGTGGACGCCGAAGGTGCAGGCGGGCTGCGTGTCGGCCAGGTAGAGGTCGAAGTCGAGGATGTCCTCGTGGCTGACGGGGCGCTGCTTGCTGAGTTCCTCGACAATGACGTTCATCAGCAGGTTGTCCTGCTCCAGTTCGTCGTTGATCAGTCCCAGGAGGGGAAGCATATCCTTCTGCTTGCTCAGTTTCACGCCGTCGTTGACCTGGCGGTTGAAGTGAATGGCGAGGTTGCTGATCTGGAGCAGCGGACGACGGACGTGCATCAGCATCGTCTCGGGCGACATGGCATCCTTGCCGCGCACGATGACGCGGCCAGCGAGCGTCAGCGGACGGTCGAACCACGTAGAGAGGATCGGGCCACCATAGACCTCGGTGTTCAGACGCACCAGTCCGCCCTCACCCGTCATCTCGGCATGGGGCTTCACACGGAACGTGGGGGAGTCGCTATGGGCGCAAATCATGTGGAATCCCGTCTCGGCCAGCGGTTTGCGACCCAGGCGGAAGGCATAGACCGAAGAGTCGTTCTTCGTCACATAGACCTTGTCGCCAGCCTTCAGCTCGCCGAGGGGCTGCTGAGGGTCAAGGCGGCGGTAGCCGTTCTGCTCGAGTTCACAGGCTATGTTGCGCGCGGCGAGGAAATTGACGGGCGACGCATCCAGAAATTTCAATAAGCGATTGATCATAAATCGGTTGTTTAAGATGAGTAAATATTTCGGCCACAAACTTACACAAAATTTCTGAGATACCCATCATCAGACGGCAAAAAAATCATACTTCCCCCGTGGCTTTTCTCCATTTACCGTGGTTTGTGGATAGGCATCTAGGCAAAAAGCTGCGCAATTGCAGCGTGAACCCTCCTTTTCTTTGGCCGTGTCGGTTTTTTTTGCTAAATTTGCACCTACACAATCACCAATGGAAATAAGGAACAAGCAGATCATGATAAGAGAGAATACTCCCGATGCGGCTTTCCAGTTACTGCCCGAGTGGGCAGATCAGGAGGCCGTCGTGCTGGTGTGGCCCGACGAGCAGACCGACTGGGCCTATATCCTTGACGAGATACGCCAGACCTATGTCGAGTTTATTGAGGCCATTGCCCGGTATGAGGCCGTGTGGCTCGTGGCGCGCGATACGGCGGCGACACGCGCGTGGTTGGCAGGTCGGTTGAGCGATCGTGCGCTGGAGGCGATACGCTGGATAGAGGCCGAATACAACGACACATGGGCGCGCGACACGATGCCGCTGACGCTCTCCGATGGCAGGGGACGGCTGCGGATGATGGACTTCCGCTTCAATGGCTGGGGCGAGAAGTTTGCCAGCGACCAGGACAACCAGCTGGGGCGCGTGCTCCAGGAAAAGGGAGTTTTCCGCTGTCCGATGGACCATTGGGACGACTTCGTGCTGGAGGGAGGATCGGTTGAGTCTGATGGCGAGGGCCATCTCTTCACGACCTCGGTCTGTCTGTTGGCCCCTCATCGCAACCAGCCCCTCACGCAGGGCGACCTGGACGAACGGCTTCGACAGGCTTTCGGCGTGGATCGGGTCTATTGGATCGGTCATGGCTCCTTGGAGGGCGACGATACCGACGGCCATATCGACACCCTGGTGCGTTGTGCGCCGGGCCATACGCTGCTCTATGTGGGCTGCGACGATGAGGCCGATCCGCAGTATGCCGACCTGAAGGCCATGGAGGCCGACCTGCAGGCCATCAATCGCGAGGCCGAAGTGGCCTACCGGCTGCTGCGCTTGCCGATGCCCGATGCCATCCTCGACGAGGAGGGGAATCGCTTGCCAGCCACTTATGCCAATTTCCTGATCGTCAACGGGGCAGTCATCGTGCCTACCTACGACCAGCCACACCACGACGTCGAGGCGCTGCGTGTGGTTGGCGAGGCCTTCCCCGAGCATGAGGTGGTGGGAGTGGATGCGCGGGCTGTCATCCAGCAGCACGGATCGCTCCACTGCCTGACCATGCAGATTCCCGTAGGCGTGGGCCAAGGAGGGGAATAAACCGAAGGGGCTGGGGTGGAGAGAAATCCTCGTTGGCCCTCATATCATAGAATATATCACAAGACTCACAATGAAAATAGGAATCGTACAACAACACAATACCGCCGACGTGGCGGACAACATGCGCCGTCTGGCTGCCTCCGTGGAGCAACTGGCCCAGGAGGGGGCGCAACTCGTCGTACTGCAGGAGTTGCACAACTCGCTCTACTTCTGCCAGACGGAGGACGTAGCCAACTTCGACTTGGCGGAGCCGATCCCAGGCCCATCGACTCAGTTTTATGGTGAACTGGCGAAACGTCTGGGCGTCGTCATCGTCACGTCGCTCTTTGAGCGCCGCTCAGCAGGTCTCTATCACAACACGGCTGTGGTGATAGAGCGCGACGGAACGATCGCGGGCAAGTATCGCAAGATGCACATCCCCGACGATCCGGCCTACTACGAGAAGTTTTACTTTACTCCTGGCGACCTCGGTTTCCGCCCCATCGACACGAGTGTGGGCCGCTTGGGCGTGTTGGTCTGCTGGGACCAGTGGTATCCGGAGGCAGCGCGCCTGATGGCCTTGCAGGGGGCAGAGATCCTGATCTACCCGACGGCCATCGGCTATGAACCCTCCGACGTTGAGGAGGAGCAGCAGCGCCAGCGCACGGCGTGGACCACCGTGATGCGCGGCCATGCTGTGGCCAACGGACTTCCTGTCGTCGCTGTCAACAGGGTGGGCTTCGAGCCTTCGCCCGTAGGCAAGACGGAGGGACAGGCCTGCTCGGGTGGCATCCAGTTTTGGGGATCCAGTTTTGTGGCTGGGCCGCAGGGCGAACTCCTCTGGCAGGGATCGGACAGCGAGGAGGCATTGCGCCTGTTCGACATCGACCTCAAGCATAGTGAGAATGTGCGCCGCTGGTGGCCCTTCCTGCGCGACCGCCGCATCGACGCCTATGAAAAAATCACCCGCCGCTTCATCGACTGACGCGTGCAATACTTCTTTACCATCACTTGACCATTGCTAAGGTTATGAAAAGAAATACTATCCTGGCGGCACTGACCGCCGTATCGCTCTCTGTTGCCGTCACTCCCGTCGGCGCACAGCAACTGTTGCCGCAGCCGAAGCAGGCCGTCTTTGGCAAGGGCACTTTCAATCCGCAAAAGGGTGTCATCCTGATGGAGGAGACTCCTGGGGCGGGCCATGGCAAGGAGTACTACCGACTCCATATCACGCCCGACACGATGCGGGTGGCTTATGCCGACTCCACAGGTCTCTTCTATGCCACACAGACCATCAGCCAGCTCCGCAAGGGTGACCTGCTGCCCGTCTGTGATATCGAGGACTGGCCGAGCTATGAGTGGCGCGGCTGCATGATCGACATCTCTCGCCATTTCTTCCCGCTGAGTTTTCTGAAGAAGCAGGTGGATGTCCTCGCCCATTACAAGGTCAATCGCCTCCACCTCCATCTCACCGATGCGGGAGGATGGCGCATGCAGATAGACCGCTATCCCGAACTGACGAAGAAGGCGGCATGGCGCACGGAGAGCGACTGGACGAAATGGTGGATCGACAACGACCGCCGCTATATGAGGGAGGGCGACCCCGGGGCCTATGGAGGCTACTATACGAAGGACGAGATGCGCGAACTGGTGGCCTATGCTGCCAAGAAGGGCATCACGGTCGTGCCCGAGATCGAAATGCCGGGACATAGCGAGGAGTTGACCGCGGCTTGTCCCCAACTGAAGTGTGAGGGCAACCAGGAGGCGCAGGGCGACGTCTGTCCGTCGAGCGAGACGACCTATGCCGTGCTCCACAATATCCTCGACGAGGTGATGGAGGTGTTTCCGTCGAAGTGGATCCATATCGGTGGCGACGAGGCAGGCAAGGGTAGCTGGGGATCGTGTCCCAACTGTCAGCGCAAGGCTCGGCTGCTGGGACTCCGTAGCACGGCGGACCTGCAGGGGTATCTCATCCAGCGCATCGCCGCCTATCTCCGGCTGGAGGGCAGGGAGGCCATCGGATGGGACGAGGTGCTCGACGATAGTCTGGCTGCCCACGCGCCTTCGCTCGGCGAGAACGTCAACGTGATGGTATGGCGCGACATCAAGGCGGCTCAGCGGGCCATGCGAAGGGGTCACAACGTGATCCTCTCGCCTGGCGACTACTACCTGGACCGCTATCAGGACGCTCCGCCCACCGAGCCCTTTGCCGGAGGAAGTTATCAGCCGCTGCGCAATCTCTGGAACTTTGATCCCGCGCCCTATAGTGGCGACGGCTTCACGGGTCGTGTGCTGGGCGTGCAGGGCAATCTCTGGACGGAGTATATCAAGACGGAGGACTATGCGGAGTATATGCTCTATCCCCGCGAACTGGCCATTGCCGAGGTGGGATGGAGCGGACGTAGCCGCTCCTATGAGGAGTTGAGTGCTGCCGTCGTGGCGCAATATCCGTGGCTGGCTGCGCAGCATGTCCAGGCCTTCGATCTCAGACGGGAGAAGGGAGACCGCAAGGAGAAGCAGAAGCCCGTGCGCCATCTGGCTGTCGGGGCAGGAGTGAGCTATCACCAGCCCTACTCGCAGTCGTATGTGGGACAGGGCGACGGCACGCTGACCGACGGGATGTGTGGCGGATGGTCCTATGGCGACGGCCGTTGGCAGGGATTCATGCAGCGTCGCGACACGACGGTGGCTCCCTTCGACATCACCATCGACCTGGGCGAGGAGAAGCGGTTTAGTACCGTCAGCCTCGACTTCATGCAGAGCGACGGCGCATGGGTGTTCTATCCCAGCCGTGTCACGATCAGTATCTCCAGCGACGGCGACCATTTCGTGCCTGTCTATGACCAGGCGTACACCCGCGAGCGACTCAATGTGGTCGGTACGCGTACGGTGACGTATCAGGGCAAGAAGCAGAAGGCGCGTTTCGTCCGTATCTCCGCCAAGGAGGACAATCCTGGCGAGTGGGTCTTCACGGACGAGGTGAAGGTGTATTGACGCAGGATAGCGGTAGTGGCAGGTCGGCCATTGGAAACGGGAGAAGTCGTTTCCAATGGCCGATTTTCTTTGTGGAGGAGTGGCGAGGGTGGTGCTGGTGTAACGACCGTTAAACTCGCTAAGTGATGTTAAATTATTCTAGGCTCTGTGGTTTAAGCCATAACTTTGCGGCTTCTGTCCAAATAGGTATAACGAATAGATTGTATTCATGGTATGAGTAACTTGAAAAATGGAAGCGCTGCCGAGAAGCGCTGCAACCGTATGGGGTGGATTGGAATGCTCGTCACGCTGGGCATTGTCTTTGGCGACATTGGCACGTCGCCTCTCTATGTGATGAAGGCCATCCTCCATGTGGGCCAAAGGGTGGACGAACCAATGATCTTGGGTGCGCTGTCTTGCATCATCTGGACGCTTACCCTGCAGACTACCGTCAAGTATGTCCTCGTGGCCCTGCGGGCGGACAACCATGGCGAGGGAGGCATCCTGGCGCTCTACGCCCTGCTGCGTCGCCACAAGAGAAAGTGGATCTATCTGCTGGCCCTTATGGGAGCAGGTACCTTGCTGGCCGACGGCATCATCACGCCTGCCATCACCGTGACCACGGCCATCGAGGGTTTGGAGAGCGTCAGTCCACATCTGCCCGTCCTCCCCATCACCCTGGCCATCATCACCGTCGTCTTCTTCGTGCAGCGCTTCGGCACGGAGAGCATCGGCAAGTCGTTTGGTGGCTTCATGCTGCTGTGGTTTCTCCTGCTGGGTGTGGTCGGCACGATCAGCCTCGTCTCCTATCCGCAGGTGATCCGGGCGCTCAATCCCTATTATGCTCTGCGGCTGCTGGCGACGTCGCCCGAGTGGTTTCTCGTCTTGGGCGCGGTGTTTCTCTGTACTACGGGTGCGGAGGCGCTCTATTCCGACTTGGGACATTGTGGCAGGCGAAACATCACCGTGAGCTGGGCCTTTGTCAAGACGATGCTCATCCTCAACTATCTCGGGCAGGGAGCGTGGATTCTCTGCCATGCCGACGTGGCGGCTTCGGTCAATCCGTTCTATGCCATCATGCCTCAAGGCTTGCTGATCTTCTCCATCGTGATGGCTACAGGGGCAGCCATCGTGGCAAGCCAGGCCCTCATCAGTGGCACGTTCTCCATCTTGAGCGAGGCGATGAACCTCGACTTCTGGCCTCGGATGCGCATCAAGCATCCCACTCATGTCAAGGGCCAGCTGTTTATCCCTGCGGTCAATATGGCCATGTATATCGGTGTGGTGCTGATCCTCCTCCTCTTTCGCGACTCCTCCCACATGGAGGCCGCCTACGGACTTGCCATCACCATCACGATGCTGATGACCACCTTGCTCCTGGGCTTCTACCTGCGCCAAAGGGGCGTGTCGCGCATCCTCTGCATGGTCTTTGTCGGCAGCTACTGTGTCATAGAGGGCATCTTCCTGGCCGCCAACCTCTCCAAGTTTCTTGCCGGAGGATGGTGTACGTTGCTCATCGCGGGCGTTCTTTTCTGCATGATGCTGGTGTGGGTGCGTGCCAAACGTATTCGCCGTCAGCATATCTCCAGCAAGCCGCTGAGTGACTACTATCAGATCATCTCCGACATCAAGGCCGACGATCGCATACCCAAGTATGCCTCCAACCTGGTCTATGTCAATCATACGGGAAAGGAGAGTACCGTGGACGACAAACTGATCTATTCCATCATCAACAAGCAGCCGAAGCGTGCCGACCACTATTGGCTCATCAACCTGGAGTATGTGGATGCGCCCGATACGCTGGAGTATAGTTGCAGCACGCTGGTGGAGGACACGCTCTATAGCGTGACGATGCGTATCGGTTTCCGCATAGAGCCTCGTGTGAGTCTCTATCTGCGCCAGGTCGTCGAGGACTTGGTGGCAGAGGGCAGGGTGGATCTGACCAGCTGCTACCCCTCCTTGCGGCGCTATGGTGTGGCGGGCGACTTCCGCTTCATCATCATCCATCGCGTCTATTATCCCGAAGACTCGTTCGACCGTCGCCACAACCTCTTGATGAGTCTCTATGCGCTCATAGGCAAGATCAGCATCGACGAGCCCAAGGCGCTCGGTCTCGACACCTCGGTCGTGGTGGTGGAGCGCGTGCCCCTGATTCTCTCTCGCAGGGAAGGCCACGTCCGTCGCATTGTCCCAGCCTTGCCCGAGGGGGAATAGGCGGGGCGTGCGAGGCGTTTGCCTTGTCGGTATATGTTTTGGGGGCTGTGCCAAAACCAATGGTTTGACACAGCCCCCAAAAGATAAAGTCGTCAGGTCGTTGCGTGGCGTGAAGAAAGACGCCTCAGCGTCCTACTTCGTCTTGGTGAGCACATACAGTTTGGCCGTCTCTCCCTCGGGCTCGTTGCCCAGCGAGTCGGTCATGACGACGTGCTGGTCGTCCTTCATCTTGTAGTAGGTCTGCTCGCCACTCGACGGGCGTTCGAGCACCAGTACCTTGCCGTCGAGCACGCGCAGCACGCCGCTGGCCTCGTCGTGGCCGTCCTTGCGCTCCAGGTAGTCCTGCGTCAGCTGGTAGGTGCTGTCGGCATGGATGGTGAGCACGGTCTTGATGCCCGGGCAGTCGGCGGCAGGGAGGGTGCCCTCATAGGTGCCGGCGATGGAGGCCAGGTCCATGCTGTCGATAGAGGCCGTGTCTTGGGCCACGCTGGTGGTGTCGTTGTCCGCGGTGCTTGGCGCGGTCTTCTGGTCTGTACAGGAGGACATCAGCGCCATGGCGGCGAGTCCCCAAATCATCCAATTCTTTTTCATACTTCTCGTTTTGATAACAAACTTATTTTGTCTATAGAGCGGCATCATCCGCTATGGCTTGCCTATTTCGTGCGTAGATAAATCAAGTCAAAATACATCAGTCGCGTTCTGATAGGCTCTGTGGAAGTGGTTGGCTCTTGGTCTTTATAGTGTAAGAACGCCCACTCTTCTTTATCTGATGAAAACAGAAATTTAAAGTTGTTTCGTTGATAATATTCAAAGACTTTCGGATGATTGACGGCATCTATTACGATGTATCGACATCCCGTTTTGTTCAATGGGTCAATAAACCATGACTTGATGAAGTCCAATAACTCATCTCCAATATGATATCCACTAAAAGAATCGCTAACAGCCAATTGTCCAACTAAAACCGCAGGATATTGTGGCTTTCGCTTGGCATTAGGTATTTTTCGATTCAATTTGTTCCTAAGACTAGATGGAAGTGAATCTACTTTTACGCTTGAATTGGCTACAGTGAATGCACAAACAATTTCATACGTGTCAGGTTTGACAAAACAATATGATTTTCCAAGCAACTGATACGTATAGTCTGCATAGTCATGGGTGAAGAACTCTGTTATGTCCTCATCCTTGCAGGTGAAGCTTTTGCATTGCTGCAAGACTTCCTCTGTTAGTTCCATGAAATCACACTGCTCTAACATATTAAATGTACAACCTTGAACGTTTTAATATGGCACGAGCCTTGGCTACTTGTTTTGAGAAGTCGATGGAACCACGCTTTTCCAATGCCTCATCAGCAGCTTCTACGAAACGAGCCGCTGCTTCACCGTGAAGGACGGGTATTGACTTTATTTCTATTGCCATAATCTTCTTGTTTTAAATGTTATGCTCTTGTTCAATTTTGCAAAAATATAATTTTATTCCCATATTGCCAAATATTTTGCCAACTTTCTGCTAAACCCAATTACTCCTCATGCCATTATGAATCTCATGTGGAAGTCACTTGGCCGCATGATGGTCGTTCAGAAACCTGCTCACGTCCTTGACGGCTTCTTCAAAGGCTGTGGGTTGTCCTGGGACTGTTATGAATAGATGGGTGGCGGTGGGATAGACGCGGTAGATGACGGGTCTGCCAAGGTTGTGGAGGCGCTGGACAAGTTCTGAAGTTTGGTCCAGGAGAATGTCGTGGCCTGCCGATATGAATAGCGCGGGCGGCAACGTTTTCAATGCGTCGTCATCACACAGGCCTACCGACACGAGCGGCTTGCGCTCCTGACGATTGGCATAGGCTTCGTTGAACGCTTCGAGGAGCTCAGCATCGTTGCCATACCCCTTGGCATACTTTTCCCAAGAAGGAGTCCTTTCGGTGAAAAGTTTGGTCACGGGATATATCGGTATCACTTTGCAAATGCCCGGTGCTGACATGGCGGTCGCCAATGCCAGGTTGCCCCCAGCACTGTCTCCTCCTACGGCTATCAGCGTGGTGTCGCCTCCCCAGTCGGCCGCGTGTTCTTGCAGGTAACGTACTGCCCTTTGACAATCTTCGAGTGCGGCAGGGTAGGGGTGGGTAGGTGCCAGACGATAGTCTAATGCTGCCACCAGGCAGTCGGCCTCCAGGGCTATAGCGGCACAGAACCGCGCGCAACTGTTGATGCTGCCAAAGCACCATCCTCCGCCATGGAGGTAGAGCAGGATGGGGCGCTTGCGGTCAGTCTCATGCTTGGGAGAGAAGAGACAGATGTTCTCTCTCGGATAGAAAGTCTTGACGCCTTCCGGCAAAGTAGGCGGCTGGTTTCGGCTCTGCCTTATCTGCTGTAGTTCGGTGTCATTGCCTTCCATTGCTTTCCTTACGGCCATCATCTGTATATGCTGCAGTCCTGGCTTCATATTGGCCAAGAAAGCCTGCTCCTCCTCCAACATCTTTTGCTGGCGGATCGAGTCGGGACAAGTAGCCCGACAGGTGAGAGTTGACACGAGTATCATGACTGACGATAGAAGTATAAGTGATCCTTTTGTCATTTTCAAATCTTTCTTTTCTTTATTTCTTTTTTTTCTTCATCCATTTCTTCATCACCCGGTGAAAGCCGTGGTTGCCACCTTCATAAATCCTTGTGGATGGTTCACCCGGTGGGCCTGAATGATGTCTGCAAAAGTAAGAATAAAAAATGGAAGTGCAAAAATCAAAGCAACACAATCGACCAGGTGGCAGCCTTTAGTTACCCTCCGTGCTATCCATAAGTTATCATCGAAGTCGGTCTTAAGTTACCATCGGGAAGGTGGCTATCTTAGGGTCAAATTCTGTGGAATATTCAGGTCAAAGCTGTAAGATCTTTAGGGTCAAAACCAGTAGAATATTCAGGATAAAAAACTGGTAGGACACACTTGCGCTGATAGAATCTCCATGCTTTTCGCCCTCTATATACATAGACGTCGAGCAGCGACTACGAATATAATGATCGTCAACGAAAACGAATATAAACGTCGTGCAACGACTACGGACATAAACATCGTACAACGAAAACGAAAAACGGAGGACGCAAAGATGGATAGAACAACAGCCGAAAAGGAATGGCTCCGCCGCATCAGTGGCGGAAAGTCAGCGGTTCCCCAGAGGAAGCCGACGAGCGACCAGACGAGCGATCAGTCAAGCAGCAAGCCCAGGCCCAAGCCTCAGCCGACGGCCAAGAAGCATGGCAATGGCTTTGGCGACATTGCCGGCATGGAGGACCTGAAGCAGCGGGTCAAGGAGGGCTTCATCAATGTGCTCCAACATCGTGATCTGGCCGACGCCTACGGCATCCGTCCTCCCTCCATGCTCTTCTATGGGCCTGCGGGATGTGGCAAGACGTTCTTTGCCGAGAAAATGGCTGAGGAGGTTGGCATCCACTTTATCAAGGTCGTCCCGGACGATTTGGCCAGCACCATGGTGCACGGTACGCAGGAGAAGATCGGCGAGGTCTTCAAGAATGCGGAGAGACACGCGCCGGCATTGCTCTTCTTTGACGAGTTTGACGCCATGGTGCCGCGTCGCACAGGAAACGAATACAACCAGCACTACGACAGCGAGGTGAACGAGTTTCTCTGTATGCTCAACCATGCTTCCGACAAAGGGGTCTATGTCCTTGCCGCCACCAACCATCCCGAGCGCATCGACAAGGCCGTGCTGAGGACGGGACGCATTGACGAACTGGTCTATGTGGACATGCCCGACCACGAGGCCCGCAAGAGTCTGTTTGCCCTGGAACTGGCCAAGTTGCCAAGGGAAGAGGACATAGACATGGACTGGCTTGCCCACCTGACGCAAGGCTTCAACTGCAGCGACATCAACTATATCGTGAAGTCGGCAGCGCGCAAGAAGTTCAACGAGGCGATAGGCTGCGGAGAGCATACGCTGCAGAATATCACCCAGAAGCAGCTCGAAGAGATCATCTCCGGGCGCAGCCCCTCGGTAAGCAGTCGCGACCTGCGCGAATACCAGCGCGTCCACAGGGAGTTTTCGCCCAAGGACAAGGGCGGTCAGCCGGCCAGCATCGGATTTCGATAACAACAACGTATAACCCATCAATGTAAACGATTATGAAAGAAAAAATCTTAGAGGCTTTTGCCCGTCTTGGTTTCTGCTTGGAGAAGAGCGACGACGTCGGCTATGAGTTTGAGTATGAAGGCATGACGCTTCTCTATCTGTGCAACGAGGACGACGAAGACTTCCTGACCATTGCGCTCCCAGGCTTCTATGAATACGACGAGGAGAATGTCGCCACATATTGTGCGCTCTCGGAGAAGATCAACGCCTCGCTGAAATATGTCAAGGCGTTCACCCCGGGCCATAGCATGTGGCTCTGCTACGAGCGCGAGCTCTTCGGCGGCGAGGAACTGGAGGCCTTGATCTCTCGGATGATTGCCCATCTGGAGGCCGGCGTGGTCTTCGCCAGCAAGGCGGTGAAGGCCATCGAGGAGCAGTTCGCCGATAGCGACGATACGAGCGAGGGCTGCGAGGAACTGACGGACGACAACGAATCATAACTGGAGGACATTCTTATGGACAAAAGATCAATGGTCATCAGCGTGCTGGAAGACATGGGCTACCAGCCGCGGGTGGATTGCGACGGCGACGTGTTGTTTCGCTTTCAGATGAAGCACCTCTATGTGCTTGCCACCCAGCAGGAGGAAACGTCCTTCCTCGTGGTCATGCTGCCGCAGTTTTACGAGATGAGCGAAGGCGAGGAGATCAAGGTCCTCACTCTCTGCAACAAACTCACGCGAGAGGTGAGGCTGGCAAAGATCTACATAGATACCAACCTCACGGAGGTCACGGCCAGTTGCGAGTTCTTCTACAGCGATGAGGCTTCCCTGCGTCTGCAACTGGAGCATTCGTTGGTGATACTGGGCCGGGTACGCTCCGTTTTCCGCCAGGCGCTGGTAGAGTTTGAAGAGTAATTGGGATTATATATATAGTGGTAGGGTGGGTGCGCTTGTCGAGCCCGCCCTACTAACGTTTTAACGTTTAACGTTTTCGATATTGGGTGGCCTTGTCGAGGAGGCCTCACGGAAGGCTTTTCACCTGTTGTAGGGAAAAGGCAGAGAGACAAAATATGAGCTGGACGGCTGAAACGCCCGCCTGCTTCTCCAATGATATCCTGCGAAACAAATGACCAAGCCCATGATCGGGTGAAAAGTGCCATCAAATTGGTCCGCAATGAACTTTTAACACTAAAGGTGTTGGTCTCCTCCGAAAAAATGCGTAATTTTGCATCTATGACAGTTGCTCTTTAAATCGTTGTTTTATCGCGTTTTAGCGACTACAAGGATACAACTTGTTATAGCGAAACTGTTGTTTTTATCCCATTATTTGGGGGTGATGCTGAAACTTTAGTATATTTACGACTATGACTGACGAAGAAAGAAAAGAATTCGAAGAGTTCCAGAAATGGAAGGATGAGAAGAAAAAGGAAGAATCTCTTAAACATGGGGAAGCGATAACTCCCTCTGATGATGGCTTGCAAATCAAGGACAAAGATAGTAAGGAAGAGGAGAATAATGCCCATTCTGATAAGTCTGTAGAGGAGAAGAGTACTAATTCTTCCCATTCTGTTTTCTTATACATAGTGCTGTTTATAGGCGTACTTTCTGCATTCTTTATTTCTGCACTTTTGACAATTACCAGTCCGACTTCTTCTACTGATAATGCAGCACTTGTGGACTCAGGTTATGTAGCTTTAGATTCAGTTTATGTTGACTCGACAAGTGTCCCTACTGAAGGCGTGAAATCAGAATGGCAATACGATACTAACAAGGATAAGATGAGAGGTTCTACTGATTATGTTGCAATTCTCTGCAGTGACTATAATGAGAATGGAGGGGCCTTTTCCGGTGGTGACATGTGTATTGTTGTCCGTAAAGCCAAAAAATTTGGCGGACTTGATGTGTATTTGAGATTGTCCAGTGATCAGTTTGGCGGCAATGAATATTATGGGAATAACTATGTGACGGTAAAGTTCGACAATAATTCCCTAATGAAGTTTTACTTTGATGAAGGTGCCAACAGCGGTACTGATTTCGCATTTATTCGAAAGAAGTCTGCTTTTTTAAAAGCATTGAAGAAGGCGAAGTCTATTCGCATAGAAGCAACGCTGTTCTCTGCTGGAATACAACAATTTAGCTTCCATGCTGACCATCCTCTCAAGTGGGAGCATTAAGTGTAAAGTCATAAGGACCATATAATCGATCAAGAATGAAAAAGAAACAGTATGTGATCTTGCTGGCGGTAGTGCTTATATTGGCACTTGCTTTCTGCGGATACAAGTATTATACCTATTATTATCAAGATGTAGTGACGGACTACTACGGAATAGAATATACTCCACCCGTGGAAAGAGGAGTGTCTCTCTTTGGTAACGTGGAGTATTCTCAACCACAAGTAAAGTTCAAAAAGCTTCCAAAGTATTTAAGCGACTCCTCCGCAATTTCTCATAAGACGGCTGAAGTCCTCTCTGATAGAAAATTCTTAGTTGAAGAATACAAGAAAGAAATGGGTGTAGTGCCCAAAACTGATATGGAAAAAATATGTCAAGGAACTAGACTTCAAGCATTGAAAGAGTTGCTTAAAAAACAGTATTTCCTCATTAGTTTCTCCCATCACAGAAAATACGATCCCGAAGACTTCATTCGGTTCGTCAAGAAGAATGGCGTCGATTGGGATAAGATGGAACAGTTCTGTAAAAAGTATGGACTTGATGTTAAGTGCTACCCTATATACTGAAAACGGAGGATATCCCAGCCCTCTCGGCTGACCCACTAAAATGGCTCGAAAAAGTATATTGACTTCGTAGGCCTGCGAAGTTAACTTCATCGGCCTACGAAGTTAACTTCATAAAAAGGGGTGAAAATAAGCACTTGTCGCCACGATAAGGTCGGGGGCAATATAGAGGAAGAGTAGGGGAGGCGTCATCTCCCATTTCCTGCATGACTTTGTACCTTTTTCTATCGCCAGGGCGATCCAGCCTATTGCTTTCTCCGTAGCTCCTCTATCAAGTCGTTGACAATATAGGTGTCGCTCATCAGATGCAGCCCAAGTTCTTTGTCGTGAAGCATTTGGCAGACTTCCGAGTCGTAGAAGATTTGCAGCGCCCGGTCTGTTGATATATGCAGCGTGTCTGCCAGTTGTGCAATGATACGTGCTATTTTGTTCCACAATAAAAAGTCTAACATAATTATATCCTTTCGTATAATGTATGCTTTTCCATTATTCTTCTTTCTCCCAATTTTTAAGAGCCTCGACCACGTCGTTTGCTACGGTTTCGCGGCTTTCGGTATGCAATGTCTCATAGCAGTCCTGAATGAGATTTTTGATAAGTCCCACTTTGTCCAGTCGCCTTCTCATTTCAGATGGCGATATGCCCATTTTCTGTGCCGAGGCTTCGATGGCCAGCACAGTAAAGGCAAGGCGGTCGAACTCTGGGCAACCTTTTAGCAATCGTTCTCTGTCCTCCATGCTTTCTCCTCTCCTTTTATCTTGTTAAGTGTCTGCTCTTTCTTTATCAATCGCAATTAGAATGCAAATATACTTTTTGACCTTACTTTATGTATTTTTTCAGCCATAAGTCGAAGAACTTGTCATATACCACGTAGGCATCATCCTGCTGGGTGATAAAATCTTTCTCCAGCAATCCCTTCAGGGCAGAATTCACTGAGCTTGGCGACGGGAGATGATATTTCTTGGCGAAGGCTCCGCTCCTTACGCTTCTTGCTTCGCCCTCTGCAGAGATGGCGATGAAGACGTTGCGCTGCTTTTCCGGCATCTGGCGCAGAAGGGTCTCATAGGTGTCTGAAGCCATATTGAGGTTGTAGTTTATGGCGTCATCTACCATGTCCAGCGTGCAGGTGCCTTGCTCGGGAGTCTTGAGGAAGAGGACGTTCATCACTCGCTGGATGTACGAGGTGACCCCACCGAAACGGGTGAAGAGTTCTCCGATGATGGCTGTGTCGAGATGCTTGTTGCGCTCCTCAAACTTGGCTGTGGCAAACTTTTTGTATTTCTCTATATCCAGTGACTTCAGGTTCATCAGTGTCACGCTCTGATAGAAAGGGCGGGCTGGGGATGTGAACATCTCTGCCATCAGATGGCAGTGAGAACCCGAGAAGATGAAGTGAGCATTGGTGCATCGCTGGATATAGGTGCGGAGTAAAGCCTCAATGCGATTGTCGGCATAGTTGTTGATTTGCTGAAACTCGTCGATGGCAACAAGACATGGCTTGTCGGCTTGGTTGAGATAAGCGAATATCTCATCAAGCGTAATTTCGGGATTTACCATGTTGCCGATGCCTATCCCCCAAACCGGAGCTCCGTTGATATCGAATGAGATTTCTGAACGTAGGGAAGAGAGGGCCATCAGAAATTTCTCCCAAGCACTTCTGCCTTTAGGACGAAGTGTGTCAATGATGGCTTTGCCGAACATATTGACCAGATCGCTAACGGAATTGGTAGAATAGATGTCTATGATAAAAGTATAATAGTCTTTTTGGATGGCTGGCTGGGCAAAGCAATGGCGAATCAGCTCCGTCTTTCCGATACGTCGAGGGGAAATCAGAGCCATATTATTCTCATTGGTCAGCATCTCTGTGATGTGCTGGGTTTCTTCCACACGGTCGCAGAAGTATTCCGGACCGGCGTAACCGTTTGTGACAAAAGGATTCTTCATTGCCGTATCTATACCTTTATTATATATTCTCCAAGTCTATCCCCTCTATTATAGAGGGGCGTTCGCGTCCTCCATTGCCGTTTACCCACAAGCCCTTCGGTCACTCTTGCGATAGCCTTGCCTCGTTCATTGCTGAGAGAGAAGACTTTTGGGTTTACCGAGTTCCGTACAAATCACTTCGACCGACTTAGACCCCATCTATCTACTGGTGGATCAACGTCCGTGTAATCATTACGGCAACATGACCAACCATGACGGAATAAGGGGGCCATTAGTCTCAAAGAACAATTTTCTTGTACGATCTCACGTCGCAATACGGATGCAAAGATACGACTTTTGTTTGGATTATCATAAAGTGATTATCATAAAATGATAATAAAATTGGGAGGAGGATTAGAATGCAAATATACGTTTTTTCTCTGACATGACGCTCAATAAAGTGCGGATAATGATATTTTTCCCCCGGTTCTTTTGGAAACTTTATTTTTAATGGCTATCTTTGTATCTATTATATGTGATGACGCTATGATAAGGAAAAGGCTATGGGCCGGTTTGGTCGCGCTGTGTGTTTCTGTGGCCTCATGGGGACAGGCTGTGGATAGTTGTTACTACTCGGACGGCAGGGCCATGGTGCCCGTCGAGGAGGGGGCGGAGGCGCAGGGGCTCTTCGCCGAGCATGCCCCTGACGGACTGTTGCGGGAGGAGTGCGACAAGGTGTATGATCCCAACTCGCCCTGCAACAAGGATATGGGCGACCATCACTTCAAGGGCTTCCTCGAACTGTACAACCTGGTGCCGGTCAAGCGCACCAGCTACCTCTTCAGCAACTATTCGGGTGCCGACGACGAGGGGAGCATGGAGCGACGCTTTCGCATGACCATTCCCTATTTCCAGAAAAACCACATCGTGCCCCTTGAGCCGCGGGAAGAGACCGTGGTGAAGGACGTGAAAAACTACGCCACATTCTTTGCCGTGGGCAAGAATCGCGTGGGCTACAAGACCGTCGTCTCGTTCGACGACCGATACATGATAGCCATACTGGGCTTCGTGCGCTTCGACGGCCTGTGGTTTCTCACGGAGTCGCACGTCGGCTTCTTAGACTACCCAGAGTGAAAATGTCAACTCTTCGTTCGCTGATGATCATGTCGAGGGTTGTAGAAAGCCACTTGGTGCACCTGTGTTTTTCCTTCAATAGCACCATGTTTAGTGGTTGTTGCAAAAAATGCAACAACCACGTTTGCGTCAAGTTCGCCATCCTCTCGTCCCTTTGTCCGAGAAAATCACTTGGCGTTGTTGTTGTCCGCATACCTCTTGCGGCTCGTCATGATCCCACTCATGTTTTCCACCGACCAGTTCACCAGCTGGTTGAGCAGCGGCATGAGGGATTCTCCACGCTCTGTGAGGGCGTATTCCACGCGGGGCGGTATCTCTGAGTAAGCCGTGCGGCTCACCAAGCCATCAGCCTCCAGCTCCTTGAGGGTTGAGGCCAGCATCTTCTGCGACACGTCAGGGATGGCTTGGCACAGATCTTTGAATCGCATCTGCCTATGGCTGTCTTGCAGCGCAAGCAGGATGAGCAGTGACCAGCGGTCGCCGATGCGCGCGAGCACATTGCGGATGGGACACTGCGGAAAGACGGGGTCGGTAACTTGTTTTTTGATCATATATGATAATAACGCAAATGCCATCCTCTTATTGTCAAGAGGATGGCTGATGGATAAAATCCGTGTCGTGGAGCGTATGGACGACACGATCCGATTACCACTCCACCTGGTCCTGCAGGATCACGCCGTCTGTGGCGTCCTCGGCAGAGAAGGTGGCGCCACGATACTGCACGCAGAGCACAACCAGCGGTTCGCTGCCATTGTTGTGGATGGTGCGCTTGCCGGCAGGAGCTACACGCACGACGCTTCCCTCCTGGAGGGGGATGTTGACGCCGTCAACCTGGTATTCTCCTTTGCCGCTGAGCACGAAGTAGAGCTCCTCGTGGTTCTTGTGGGTGTGGTAGAAGCCTCCCTCTTGTCCAGGCTGATAGATCTGGAAAGAGAAATCTCCACCTGTGGCTCCCACGGCCTGGCCGCCAAAGACCTTGCCGGGAATCTTGATGTCGCCCAACTGGAGCACGTACCCTCCCAGATCATTCAACTTGCCGAAATCACAGGCAGTGAAATTCTTGCCTTCTGCAATCTTCTTCATCTCTTTCATCTTTTCTGTTGTTTAAATGTGAGTTACTTTCTTTTTGTTTGTGGTTGCAAAATTAGGCAGAAATCTCCATTCCTCCAAGAACGCACCGCTGCGTAAGTCACTTACGCACGCGTTAGTAATATTGAAAATCAGCGGCTTTCCAAAAGTAAGTTTATGGTCATTTAACAGTTTTGGCTGGATCACTTCTTGCGTAAATCTGCACTTGCTTGTTGAATTCACGTCTTCAGATAGTTGACGATTTATCCTAAGATACTTTTTGGCTTACCGTGTTCTGTACAAATAACTTCGACCGACTTAGACCCCATCTATCCACCAGTGGACCAACGTCCGTGTAATCCTTACAGCAACATGACCAACCTTCACGGAATAAGAGGTTCATTAGTCTCAAAGAACAATTACTTGTACGGCCTCACGTCGCAATACGGATGCAAAGATACGACTTTTGTTTGGATTATCATAAAGTGATTATCATAAAATGATAATGAGATTGGGAGGTGACAACTTTCTGCTTTAACCCAAGTTTGATCCCTCACTAAAGGTTTTTCTTGCTAGCCAACGTTTTACGATTCTCATTTGCGCCGCTGTGTACTACAAACTTTTTTCTAACGAAAAAGAGACAATCTGCAAGAGCTTTTAGGGATAATATCCACTAAAGCTACTTACAGATTGTCTCACTACTAACCGGATTGCTTAACGCAACTAAAACTACATTTATTCAGAATATTTCATTCAATCTTCAAAGTCTTCGTCATCCCAAAGACAGCAGATGCGACCAGTATCTCCGTCATCATTTTCCTCATCAAAGAGAGAATAGTTATATTTTTTGACAAACGAAGCTTCTATCTGTCCACCTTCAACGCTTCCACTAAGAAGAGGCTCGATTCTAACTTTATACACCTTGGCTTCCGGTTTAATATAACTTTTCATATTTCCTTGGCTTTTTATTTGATGAATTTCTTTCCATTATGAATATACACTCCTTTGACAGGACGTGACACCTTTACTCCCTGAAGGGTATAGAACGATGCGTTGTCGTCTGTACTATTCGGCTTGACTTCTGTTACAGTAGTAGTGCTTCCGCCATCATCTTCGTCATCGAAGACAATAGCCATCTTGGCAAGCGACGGATTCTTTGGGTCGTCCGTCTCATTTCCGAGGAACTGTCCGTTAAAATCGATAAACCCGAACGTTGCTCCTACTCCGCCATCAACGGTTTTATTTGCCGGAATACTCAGGTAAGCCTTGTTGGCATCGCTTCTGCCATTCGGCGTAAGGCGGAAGAAACCGATATAGTCGTCTCCGGTCTGATTCTCCTTGTAATATTTTGTGGAATGGAAGTTTGCAAGGCCGAAGAAGCGGTGGAGTATTTTTCCATCAGCATCGGTATCAGCATTTCCAAGATTGTCGTTAGCCGTGACTGTCGGCTGGAGATAGTTGTTCCATTCGTCATTGACATAATCGTCTGCCTTTGTCCACACAGCCTTGTAATTATCACCTTCTTCCAGCATATCTGCCGGTGCTTCCCTCAAAAAGAAATCCAGTTTGTCACCGTCTGAGAAGGTTCCCTCCGCAGGTTGTTTTCCTACGAGTACCACTCCCATATTTGCCGGAATGTACTTGAGCTGACGAAGATAAACCGTGCCCTGCGATTGTGGGTCTTTTGCATTCTCCGTTTTTTCGTATCTATATGCCTCATACACTTTCACGTTGTCGTCGACAGGTGCCATCGCCACATTGTTGCTGTATGTACGGATAAACTTCCCAACACAATATGTGAAAGGAATCTTGATGACTTTTGTTCCTGATATGGTATAGCGGGAGATGTCTTTACCATCCTCGTCGAGCTCTGGGTAGAACCTTACCGTCCATATTCCTTCGGGACGGTTCCAAAGGATATCCTTCTGACTAGGAGTTGTGCTTTCGAAGCCCTCCTCATCCTCTCTCGCCGTTTTATGGAACTGCACGTCGTTCGGATCGTCAGCCATACATGAGTGGTTGCCATCATCGGCGGCATCATAAGTAGGTCTTGCAAATCCGGTATTGCTTGAAATATTGCCGTCCGTCTCGCCCCAGTTCTGGTGTGCGTCATTGTTGGCAACAAACCTGAAATGCGAATTTTTGTATTTATCGCCTACAGTAGATATCGTCAGCGAGAAGCAACGCTCGTTGGCATCATACTTCATGTCTCCTGCGGTAGAAGTATACTTCCATTCGCGCGTTACTGCATCATAAGTTCCTTCCACGGCATCGCCTATCATAGACATGGTTTTTATCAGGAAGTCGGCATCTTTAGCGTTACCGCCGATTACCTGTATACTGCCCGACAGACCGTAACTGCCGTCTTGTGTCGACAGATCGTTGTGTCCTTTGTTTGGATTATACTGTATTCTCTTTATACCTTGCAGATCAAGGGTGAAAGGTTTCTGGTTAGCCCATACCTTGTCACGATACTCGCTGGTAGAATTGTAGTCAACACCTCCGTTGCCGAGGAAGAATAGTTTATCGTGAGTTCCGGAATTATTGTGTACGCTCTTTGTTTCATGAATATCTGGCGTTGCCGTTATAGCCTGAGCACTTATCCCTGTAGTGGATACGTCATTCACAATATAATCGATTGCCCAATAGCTGTTGGAACCGTCAAAATAGAGCGGAGCCTCCATATTGTCGCTGAATTCGCCTTCATTTCCACCACTTTTACGCTTATCATAGAGCGGCTGCGCCGTAGCCCCTTCCATGTTGCCAATAAGATAAGTCACACGTGTCGTAGCATCATGCTTCACCTGCCAGTCGGAGGGGTTTCCGTCTTTGTCAAGCTTAAAGCTGAAGGTATACATGCCATCGTCGTCTGTCACTCCGTCATTGCGGGTCACGAGATCCCAGTAGTTGCGGTTCTCTGCTAATGTCTCAGAACCGAGAAGTTTCTTTGCCGCTGTTGTTCCACAAATAGTTCCCACAGCTTCGTTTGTTAACGGCAATGCGCTGGCATTATCCTTTGCACCGTGCAGGTTGAATACCTCGCCCGGTCCGTAAACCATCTTATTGTCATACTCGTCAACAGCAAGAATCTGTGCATGTGCCGTGAGGCATGCCGGGATGCTGAACGCATAGCTCTTGTCTTTTTGCTCTTCGAATTTGAAATACACATGGTTTGTATAGTCTATCGTTTTGCCGTCGCCTCCCGGATTATATTCTCCACCTTTATTATATGGCGAGAAGAAATTGCCCACGAGATAGTAACCCGGTTCGACATCTGTTGCAGACCATACAACAGGCTCACCGCTTCCTCCAGTGGAAATTTTCTTTCCTTCTATCCATACGCGGCGCGTCGAGCCTTCTGTGATATCCACATTAACCGTGAGATATTCATATTCGCCCGCCGTATAGCTTACTTTCCAGGCATTGCTGCTTCCATAACAGTCGCTTTCTATAGAATAAGAGGTGGGGTCTTGTGTTCCTTCCTCGTTTATCGTAAGTTGATCACCATCGACTTTAGGCTGCATCTGATTACCCCCCCCCCCTGACACTCCGATACGGAACCAGAATCCCGTTTCGGGCATGGAAGTGATTTTAAGGGAATACACATTGTCGCCATAAGAAGTGTTCGGAGCAAGCTGATGGTTGCTTGGCACTTCATACTTACCAACGACACCGTTGATTGTTTGGGCTGTAAGCAGATATACATCTGCCGCCTTCATCTCCAACATTGCCCCAAGCATCAACAAAAGGGCAAATAGGCATTTAGTTGACTTTTTCATCTTTTCAGAATTATTTCGTTAGTTATAAATATGCTACGTTTTATGTTTTTAGAGCAGGTCCTGCACATTATGCTGGACCAAGACTGTTCTCGTTCTTTTTCTTTGTGTTATTTTCGACCGCAAATGTATGAACTTTTGCATTACGCTATATTAGGGAAAATGGAAAAGATGGGGGAAAAGCTTTGCAAACGTTTGCAAAGCCATCGTCTCAACCCTCTGAATAATGCAAGATTTCCAATGAGTTATGCTGTACTGAATCTACCTTTCTGCTATGTATATGCCATAAGCAAATCGTTGCAGATGGTTTGTATGAAATGATATAGAATTACCTTTGGGGATCTTAACCGCAAATGGATGGACAAAGAGGATCTGAGCGGCGGTGAGGAGTTGCTTAAACGCACCTTCGTTCACGGCAGGTATGGTCAGAAGGTCATCACAACCTCGATATCATTGCCGAACGTTGTGGCTTCGACTTAAAGAATCATCACAATGCACTTGCGGATGCAGAAGCTTGTGCTGATCCAATCTCGAAGATTTGATTATAGCAAGCATTCTTCAAGCAAAAGAAATAATGGTATGATTTTATATCGTATCATTATTTTTTGCGCCTGTGCCCATGGATGGCATAGTCTCTCCTTAACTTTGTACCAGATTTAGAAACAAGGAAATAATTACGATTATGAAAATTGAAAATGAAGAAATCAAGATCTCCAGTTATGGACTTCATGAAATGGAGGAGAGCGCAACTCAGATTAGCATCAAAGGTGAAGAAGAGATGTCCAGCGAACTAATAGGAGAAGGGTTGGAGTTCATAGGCATCAATGAATGGAGTAACCTCCTAACAAATGGGATAAATATGAATGATATAGCATTAAAGTATGTACAATTGCTTGCTGCCGATCACGTTAGTGAGCTAATGATCAATCAACTTCGTTTGGATGGTATATATACTATTCAAAATAGCCCGGTTATATGTGTCAATATAGTGCTGGTATCAACAGAGACTGGTGTTGGCAATGTTCTGAAAGTGGTGCAGGAGCATCAGTCAGATAGGAGGAATGTTGTTATAAAAATCACTTCAGAGATCAGTATACCCGATGAACCACACATTGATGCCATATTGGAATTTCAGCAAGGAAGTAAGCCTTATCCAGAATTGAAGAGATTTCTTCGACTGTACAAGGAGAATGTGGAGAAACGTAGTTTACTCTGTTATGATTTCCGTGACTTCTTTATGCTGATAAGAGGACGGAACGTGATTTCGATTGTCTCCTATGAATATAGAGAAAATATCACTGAAGCTTTAGACCAACTAAAATCGGTCAAGACACACGAAGGTGTAAGATATCTTCTGTATTTTTCAGTCGATAAATGTGACAACGACGAGATAGGTAACAGACAGGCTTCCATTCGTGACTTTATGGATGCCTTTCCGTGTGAGAACATTACATATTGGAACATCGGAGAGTCTTCTTCACAAATCGTAGCATTGTTTGCTTCAATACCTATAGAATAATGAAAGGAAATATCAAGCAGGGTCAAGAGCTGGAAGCCCTAATCAATCAAATTACGTCCATCCCGATGACCGTAGCCATCAAAGAGGAAGATCTTGACTATCTTCATCAGGCTAAGGCCATATTGAAAAGGAGAATCCATTCCTTTCCCAAGGATGACGAACCTCGTGTAGATTCAGTCATAAGGGAACTTGAGGACTTTGGAAACATTGACTACAGTCAATATGACAGAATCGTTATCCAGATTGTTACGTCGTCGGCATATCCCTTAATGATGAATGAGCTCAACCGGTTAGTGTCATTGATCGACGGCAAGTTTTCTCAAGCAGGAGTCTTGTGGGGTATCGGCACTGATAATAAGCTGGGAGACAAGATCCTCTTGCAGTTGGTTTGTAGCTGCCAAGAGTAAGGTTTCTCTAACGCAAGCAGCACCGTTAAACAAATATAAAAATGATATTGCGCAAAAGGAGGACTACTTAAAAGCGCAAAAATAAAAAGTCCTGTAAATCAAACGATTTACAGGACTCTATTGCGGAGAGAGAGGATCTTGAACCTTTCTCTATAATATCCTAATTTACAAGTGTTTATAGACGTGCCAAAATCTTCGGTACCATATCTGTAGCCATGTTCTGACCCTTATTAGACCCTAACTCGGACTCGTCAGACCTTAATCTGACCCTAAGTCGGTCGCTGGATAAACACTCTTGTTTTCTTGGGTTCAAAGTTAGCAAAAAATGAACTAACCTCCAAATATTTGAGCAACAATCTTTTAAAAAACTTTTTGGCTACACGAATAGTGCGGTGTGCGAGGTCGTATATTTATATAGACCTTGCACACCGCACTATTCGTGTAAACCAACCTGGAACGCATTTCTAACTGCGTTTTGTCGATGACCAAAATTAGAGTTTTACCCCATCATGTTCCTGCCAGTATTTGTTTTCCATAGGAAGCAATTCGTCCCTGAGCAAATCCATGACCTTAGGGAATGGCAGTTCCTGCTTGAAGTTTATTTGCTTCAAGAACCTATTCCAATTTATATTTCTTTCTTCATCCGTTGCAAAAGATTCAGTAAACAGCTTTCGGTCGGCATTGTATTCCAATTTCCTATTGCTGAAAGTAGCATTGATGGCTTGATACAAGCTGTCGTGATCTATCTTGTATGTGACAAACAACTGATAGCAGTCGAAGAAATCTTTCATTCTGCTGTTAAACACATCTCTATCAAGCATCGTATGGAACTTTTCTGCTATTACCGTCTCTATGGAGTAGGCCTTAAGGTTGACAGAAGGTACATCCGGGAGCAGAAGTGGGTAGTCAAGGTTCATAGGATAAGGAGTGACAACATCGCCAAAGCCTATATCGATAGACATCTTTTGAACGATACTGTCCATGTGGGCAGTGAAATGAAACCTTGTACCCGGATATTTCTTGTCAACAGTTATAGGCTCCACCTGTAGTTCGTCCGTGTCAAATTTTACTCCATCCATCTCACAATCGATAGACAGAATTTCCTTAAAAACAGAAGTCAGATAGTCTCTGTCTCTGCTGATACGGTCTGCCAAGAAGTCTATATCTACTGTAGGTCTGGACTCCAAGCCTTGAAGTGCATACAGCAAAGACCCGCCTTTAAGCAGGAAATTATCCTTGTATTGGCTCACTGATACCCGATACAACAGGCGCTCATTGAAATAGCGTGTCAGAAGGTACATGTACCTGTACCCAGTCTTATTCATCAGAGTAAGAAGCCTTGTCCTTACCGATTTCCCGTAGTTCTTATGTTTAATCATTCTCCCAGAGCAATGGTCATATATTCCTTTATTGTTTTTTCAACTCTCAATTTCTTGGCATATTCAGACAGGCGGCTTAGGTTGCGATCTTTGCGCTTTGTATAGTTCCGGATAATCTCAGAGCACAAAGCTGAGCCTATTTTATTCCGATACTTGACAGCATCACACACGCTTCGCTCAAGGTCTGTCATATGGACGTGGTAATTGCTTACTTTGACCTCACTAATGCCAAACTTAAGGTTGTCGTCCTTCCAATAGAAAAGTTTGATAGGGAAAGGTGTCCGGAGTGATACTTTGCGCTTCGCGGAAATGGCAATACAGAACTCTGGAGGACTGATGGTTGTCAGACCATAATAAGCCCAGGCGTTGTAAAGACACACCACACCTCCGGGGACAATGCTCTCGACATCAATTATATTGTTGAGCATTTCCTCCGGTGGGGCATACACCCCATGACGCACCTTGACCAGTTCTCCAGCATCAACAGCTTTCAGAACTCTACGGTATTTCTTCCTGTCTGAAAGTTCTGAGACTCTTATGTAGCCATGTTGCCGACCTGCTTGATTCGAAGCCTTATACATATTTTATCTTTTTTGCAAAGATAGAGAATTATCTTTGAAGCAAGAAATATTCTACGGATTATTTTTATTTTATCCGTAGAAAAATCCAAAACTTTGACGAGTCAGATGACAGTCCTTATACTCATTGTGTCATTGGTATTTGCAGATCATGCGGATACATACGCGTTTCAGCAGCTTCACCTGCCTTCGGTATTTATCCCTCATAGTCGTCTAATTCTTTTGGAACTGTTATTGAATATTTCTTATTGAGCACGCCGTTCTTCACCAGCTGCAGCTTCCCTGCTCCCAAGTCCATCTTATCTGTGTCTAATTCCTCGAACCAGTAATGCCCGGCTTTCTCTGCCATGTAGAGGAACATCCGCTTAATTCTGATGTTTGATGTACTCTCCAACAAACGCTGTACGACCTCAGACCGCAATGTTGTCAGTTGTTCCATGATATAATAGAGATCCATATAGGAATACTGTTTCGGTGCCAGTGCGAGGCACTCAAGAAAAGCCAGTTCCGGCGAGGAAACATATAGCGTGCCGCTATCTCGATCATGTTTGGAAACGTCCAAAGCTGCAAATGCCGTGGTTGAGAATGTACGGAAAGTCATGTCGTAGGCATCGCTCTTCATCCATAGGGGCATCTTCTCTCCTTGGGGTAACGCAACCATCAGCAGGGGCTTGCCCATAGGGACATAATGGTTGAAGCCTGCGTATTCCAAGGCAGAGGCGGCGCCAATTCTCAGCTGTTTGTCCAACTGAGAATTATAGGACGCAAGAGCATCGAAGGCATTGAGGTGGCTGCCTGTACGGTACATGACACCCTTGCATAAGGTAGTCAGCCATCCTGTGTCCCTGTACCGCTTCTGCAGCTGCGCTGAATAGCCGTTCTTCTTCAGCCAGTCGGAGAACATCAACCCGGTTGGGGCTGTTCCGGCAAGCAGCTGGTTTATTTTAGTGCCATAAGATATACTCATAGTTTATTTTCCTTGTCACATTTCAACTGCAAAGATAATCATTAATTTGAAACCTCGCAAGTAAAAAGTTGAAAATAATCCTTTATAATATACTTTAAGTTGATTTTGAGGATTTTTTTTATTTATTTCTTCTCAGGATATATACTATTTGAGTCCTTGCAGGCTTGTCTCTAATTGTCTCCTATTGCACATGGCAACAACAATATCGATAATTGGGCGCAGCGGATGTTGTATTAAATTCTAAAGGTGAGGTATAATGCAAAATTAAAGTTTGATTATGAAAGCGGGTTCGTAAATCAATATATATCAATGACTTATATACATATTTCTGTCTAACTTGGAAATAAATTACTTTCATAGGAAATTAAATTCCATTCATTGTTAAATAATTTTCAGAAATTTGCAATATGAGTGACAAAAGAGATCCAAAAGACAAAAGCCTCAGAATAGCTTCTTTAAATACGCTGTCCTAAGGTTACATCATTCATCTCATTTGTTGTACTAATTACTAACATTAAATTCGCAAGTATAATCATATCATGAAGTCCCAGTGCTCTGATAAATAGCTGTTCAATAATTGAAATTTAGCTTTTGATGCATCATCAGCTCTCTCATTAATCCAATATTTTAGGCTTTTGTATAACTTGGAATTGTGATTCCTCTTAAGTAAGGCAGAATCCATCCTCATGAGAAACATGCACCAATCGAGGGATTTCTCCGGAGCGTCGTGATTCATCCTGGTATTGATGTAGGAGAACATGCAAAAGCCATTTTTCAGATCGTCCAAAAATGTATGATCTGTATCGATATGTATGATGCCTCTTGTATCATCGGGCATTCCTCCCCATCCACCTTCCCTTTCCATGTGGAAAAGAAAGGCACGTGCATAATTGATGTCATCGGCATCAGTAAAGTCCAAAGAATAATTAGGTAAGACCCTATAAGGCAGAAGGCGCGCCGCTTCCTTGAAGTCCACTTTGGCAAGGTCCTCATAACCACGACAAATGATTATTTCTTGAGCATACTGTCCATATGATGGTTCGATGAGCATATAACGCGACCTCACTTCCTTACAAATGCCTCTTGGTATATTTCCATTGCTTTGTGTCATTTCGTCAAAGAATGAATGCAGATACGAGATATCCAATACAAGTCCCTCATGGAGGTGCCTTGCCAAATAACCAAGTGTGATAAGTTTGTATTTATCCAGTATCGCATCAATTTTCTCTATTACGGACTTGTCATTCAACCTGCAAGAAAAGTACTTGACGATTAACTTTTCATCGGTTAGGTAGCCCCCGTCAATTAAACTGCCAATGAAGTCGAGCTGGTCCTTTGAGAATCCGTAATAATAGTTTTTTCGATTTAAGTCATCCTGAAACACAAAATACATTGGCCAAGTATTCAGCCCTGGCAATTCTCCGTATTTTTCTACACACTGTTTTATATACCTTTTGGCTCGACTGTAAGGCAGTTCTACAGAGCGATTGATGAAGCCAAGGGTTTCCATCTCAGGATGTTCTTCTGGATCAACGGATGCCCCCCATTTGGTATAAAGTTGATTTATTGGATACAAGGTCATAAGTCGTTGTACCTCCGGCTTGTCGCCTAATTCACGATAAAGGTTATTGACTTTATGAAGCAGATTGGTATCCTCGCTATTAGTTGGCACTTTACCCCATTCCTTCAGCTGTTGTTCAATATCATTGCATCTTATTTTAATATCTGTCTTCTTTCTCATAAGTTCAGAGATTTATTAGGTAAGTGGTTTATATCTTTTTGCAGATAAGTTGTTGGATTGCCACATTATTATTGGGTCTAAAAATTATTCCTTATAGAATTCAGTCCCGCATTCGTTGCATTTGTAGTTTTTGCGCTCTCGCTGGGGTATGACTAGGACAACGCCAACCGCCAATGAGATCAGTGATATAATAAGAAAGCTAACCGTAGCTGACTCTAGAGACTTCACACAGAATGGTAGGATAATGCAGACGATTCCGATGACAACCAAGAGAACGCCGATGATGACCGCCCACTTAGACAGCTTGGGCCTTACCTTGCCTAACGCTACGACATTCTGACTGCCGCAAGTGGGGCACCATGGCAGTTGCTTCTCTCGCTTTTCGGTTATCTCCTTCAGTATGCTCTGGGCTCGCTCCAAGTCCTTCTTGAACACCCTCACCTCAATCCCGGGATTAGGTCCGTAAGCGCCATAAGCGGGGTCGTTGAGCTCGTCGTGGAGCGATGAAGCTATACCAGCGTTGGCCAGCTTAGAAACGATTTCATCGGCCAGAATAGAGTTGTCGCACTTCGTTAAGCTAATGGTTTCTTCGTTCTTGTCCATATTTCGGTTGTTTTTATCATTGGCAAATTTACGAAATTATCTGTAATTCGCAAGTAAATTAACTTTTTTTAGATTCTTCAGCTAGTTAGATTCATGTTTGATTTCAGTTGATGAGATAGCAAAAATGGATAGAAAAACAAAAAGATTGAAATTTATACTTAATGATTCTATCTAGAACATGAATTTAGTGATGTAGGGATGTCATGTGCCATAATGACAAAAAACAACACTACAACATCAATGTTTAAACATAACCTGCGAAACTCTTTTTACTATTATAGTGGGAATATAGTGATTTTTTCAAATCTTATTACAGTACCGCTGCGCGCGCGAGTCGAGATGTGACCCCTTTGCTAATCTAAAAGTGACCCCCTTGCATGTCACGTCTGCAAAGGTATAAAATTTATTCTACTTTCCCCTAAAATCCGCAACTAATTAAGTTGCATGGGTTCATTCGGGAAATTTTCTTATTACTTGACAAAAATCACACTTCTCACAAAAGAAGGCCTTATTTTGTCGTAATGCTCATATACCTTCCCCTTACCCCACAAAGCGACAAGGGGCGCATGCGCTATATAACCATTAAGGGAGATTCCTTATCCAAAATCGTTTTGGAGGACTGTAGCATAAGCTTCATTGTTGGTGTAGATGTTCAGGACATGCTGGCGTGCCGTCCGAACCCATTTCGCAGGCACTGAGACGAAGCGGAAGACGAAGGTCTTGACACGGCTTTCCCTTTTCAGTCAGAAAGTCTTGAGTTTGTCCTTCCCCATCCAATCCTTGAGCATCTCATAGAAGTTGCGGATGAGGGCGGTAAGCAGCAGAAATACGGCATTCTGGTTCATGAACGACTTGGGAAGGCTTTTCCAGCCTTGCATTCGGTAACTTTCAATTACTATCGTTTAATAAAGGTTCGGTCCTTCATGGGCTCATGTTGACTTTATGCCTACTACTATGACCTCGGCTGACTTCTCACGGCAAGCGTTACTCCATGGATTTCGTAAAGGCAACTATTCTCCGTGTCCGTGAGACCTCCTCAGATAAGAGCATCAACTTTCCATCTTATCTCCGCTTCATTTACCCCTGCCCGTTCCGAATAGCTATCGGGCTTCGTGTTGTTATGCACACTTACCACACGGGCATTGGCCTTGTATGAAGTTTCTGTTCGTCGGAGCAGATGTTTGCCGCCGGCTTCCTTCAGATTCCGCGTCGCCACGGACACCCTTGCCTTGGGCTATAGCTTTCCCGCTATTAGGGCAGCTTCGGGACTTCCACCCGTTAGCTGGTGCTCATGCTGAGCGTACATACGAAGAATGCCTCGCCCGAACTTGTCGGACGAGGCATCCATACATATTTATTTGGACATTTCAACAGTCTCTACCAGATAGATGGCTACAAAAATTTGTAAAAAGCTTCATTATTAATTTTTGCTCTTTTATGAATTATATGTGATTTTGCATAATCAAATAGATTGAAACTTAGTGAAAGTTTAATACCAGTGTACTCTTGATGCTCGAAATGGAAATCTCATAGACAAATTTGGGTACTTACTTACAACTAGCACTCATTCAAAACTTATCATATACAAAATCACTAATGTCCACTAAAAATAATTAGCATTTCATTTGCTTACAATTAAATAGTATTCTAACCCTGACAGGGAGCTTAATCGGTTAAAAATGAGCACATATGATAAATGCGAAACGTTACTTCGGTAAGTTTCAATCTGTCAGATATGCCAAACTCGCTCGTTTCTAATCCATAGAGTCCTTTCAGTTTTGTAACACTCTGAGCAAAATAGCAGTGTACATTATTAATGGATTTAAGTGGACACTAGTGATACAAAATAATGTCATTATAAGCCGGAATTCATTTTTAGCATCTCGGTAGTTTGGGTTACGTAATCGTTAAACTCCTTCGCGGTCATCACCTCTCCATCGGTTGGTTCGGAAAACGTACCACTCACAGTATCTGTAATGTTGGTTGCCTCGTAGATGTTGCTGTTGTCACTGGCCTCTAGTACAAGTCCTGTGATACCTACACCAATAAAAGGACCGTCAACTACAGGAATGTAATCAGTGAACCACACTATCTGATTTTTATCCTTTTTTGATACTGCTTTCTTGCATTCGTAACCCAGAATTTGTTTTTCTTCTCCACTCACAACCTCGAAAGTGTCGGCATCTAGAGAGTCCTTTACGAGAATAACCTTGCCCATGAAATTATTACGTTGGACAAAAACATTCTTTTTGCGATTCTTATAAGTAATGTTACCCTTATATTGCTCCTCCAATGTTTTGCCATCTATAGTCTGCCCCATAATGGTGACAGACTGAGGTTTATCCATGGGTACATTAGCAAATTCGCTCTCCCCATCGTTATACCTCAACACAAACTTCATCTCAAAATCCTTCATGGCATTTGCATACATGCTACGAACTTCATCAGGGAGACCTGCTCCAGCCATGAAAGAGGGGGAATTGACATTGGCCTTCACCAAATATTCGACTGTTAGTTGCTGAGCTTTCACACTAGAAGCCAATCCTAAAAAGACGGCCAACATCAAAAGAACTTTTTTTGTTTTCATTTTTTAAAATTTTATGTTATTAATAATTAATATTTAATGGCAAGTCCAAGGAGAACATGTCCTGGCATATACCGTGTTGTGCTATAGGTGCTCAAATAATTGTTAATAGTGACATCGGCGCTGGTCTTCTTACTCAAATGAAAAACGTCCTGTCCCGTGATACTAATCTGTAACTTTTTACTAAGGTCATATCGTACCTGGAAATTACAATAGAGATTATCGTTTTTGCTCTCTTCCAGACGAACAACACGGTATCGTCCTCCCACTTCCAAATATAATTTCGGAAGGGTATAGGACAATTGTGCAAGATAGTTTTCACTTTTCACCTTGTATTTGTTACCATCGCCACGCATCTCCGTTATTGAATAGTTGCCAGTTGCTTTGAAGTTAAGTCCCTTCTTCCGAAAAGTCGAAGCACTTCCAAAAAAGTTATACGAATCGCTTTGGGAGTGTATGATGTTACCCTCCATATAGTAGGGAGTGTTACCATGATTATAGCTCAACGTTACCGATAAGTCAAGAGGGAATGAGCGGAACTTCTTGTCGACATATGAGGTTACAGCCAGTGAACTGGTACCTGAAGATGAAGTTATGTAGTTGGCTTCGCGTACGATACCATTAAGCAGGTTGTCATTAAGTACATCATCTGCGCTATAGGTGAACGACACCGCATCTACAAGCGTGAAACCATTCAGTGGTTTCATAAATTGGTGGATAAGACTAGCTGTATGATAATAGCCAAATGTGGACCCTACGCTACTACTATGAAACATTCTGTAATTGTCTATAATCAGATTACTGAAGAGACTGCGGATACCATAGGTATTGACCACATCACTGTAGTTAAGTGTAAGAGAATGGAAATTGTTAAAGCCGTATTTAACATCCAGAGAAGGCACTACAACCAATCTGTTCATCTTTGTCAGCGTGCGCCGCACGTTGGTCTCAAACTTCAAATAAGTCAGCTTAGCTTTTGCAGCAAACTGAAGTTTACCATGATCCTTTCGCAACTGCAAGTCAAGACCATTGTCATAGTGTCGAATATAATCATCGTTGTCAAAAGCTGTGTTCATTGTCTGTTGACTAAGATCGGTCAGTATATTTTCTTGATCGATATAGCTTCTAAGCCCTATCCGAGTATTGTAATCATCGTTGAACCTAAGAAGCAAAAAGACTTCAGCACCCGCATTCTGCCAACTCATCCGGTTAGTATATCCAAAGCTGTCATCAAGGTCACGATAACCACCATAGAATGCACTGTCTGCTGAAAAGTCCTCGTTTGCTCGATTTCTGAAGTAGTTATAGGTAGCACTTATGTTCAACGTGTTCTTCTTGTTTATCTTCTTAATGGCAAGAATATTGTTTTCAAGATCGATGGTACGGCTATTGTCGTCATCGGTAAAGTGGCTCATAAATTCGCCATTTCCATTCCGTGAATAATGTGACAAAAGCACTTTGCCGGTATAGAAGATATTAAATGTCTTCGATGGCATGAGCTGCAGCTTCAAATTACTATTCACATTTACTCCATAGTTCTTTGACTGGTTACTAATGTCATAAGCCAAAGGAACGTTGAGATAACTATAATGTGTAGTGCTGTTCATCCGGTAACGGTCAAGTCCAACAATGCTGTTCCAAAGCACCTTAACTTTACCAGAAGGCATAAAAACTGTATTAAGCGACACAATACCATTGTCACGCTTATATGCATCCTCACGGTCGCCGATGAGTGAAGAACTCTCATTGAAAACTCTTGCAATCTTCGCTTGAGAGTCCTCGCCAGAAAGCAATTCACTAAGCCCGCCGTTCATACCTATAATGTCCTTTTGGTTCAATAGCGCCTTACCGGTGTTATTGGCTGAAGCAATGGCAGAGAACATTACCTTCTTCTTTATCAGCATGGAGTAGTTTTTCAACGAATACTTGTTGTCGATGCCCGCCCTCACATCGGCCTGTCCACTAAGCCGTCCTTTCTTCTTGTCACTCATGTTTACACTGATGACCGTTTCGTTAGAGGTTTTGAATCCTTCCAGAATATTGTAGTCTGAATAGTTCTCTATTACGTCAATACTCGTCACATCCTGTCCAGGTACATTATTCAGCGGAACGGAGTTGTTGCCCTGAAATAAGTCCTGCTTCTCCATAAGGATGCGAGTCACAGGTTTGCCATTAGCTTCGACAGTGCTGTTCTCCATATCAACCTTAATTCCAGGAAGAGTTTCAAGTACATCACCTAACGTCTGTTCCTGTCCTGTAGTGAACTTCCGTGTGATATAAGTAGTGGTGTCGCCATTGGCTATAATGCCTCTTCCGTTGACTTTAACCTCTTCCAGTTGAATGGCATCACTCATCAACGTAAAGTCAACGTTCATAGCTGTGCCCTTGAAGAGCATCACGTACTTGGAATCTACTTTACAGCCCAAAGCAGTAGCCTTAACAGTGAGACTACCAGAAGGAAGTTTACTAAGAAAATATCTTCCCAGACTGTCAGTTATGGTCTGCGCTAGGATGCTGTCTTGCCGGGAGAGTATGCGAATGGTTGCACCCTCGATAACTGCACCTCCTTTATTATAAACATGCCCGCCCACCATGCATTGAGCGGAGACATCTTGCACGGAAAAACTAAAGAGCAACAAGGAAATAAGAATATATAAAGCAAGATTGGCTGTTACAATTTTACTCATGTTGTATTTCTCCAAATTTCTCTTGTAAACTACTATCTTTTATTGCGGTGAGATTATTAATCTGGTTGATAAGCTCATCGTTAGAGCGCTGCATTTTGCGGTAGAAGTATAGGGCAATTAACAGTCCCAAGACAAACAGTACCACACAGAACAATCCATATCCTTGACTTAAAAGTTCATTACGTTGCAGATTCACTTGTAACCAAAGCTTTACGCAAACCCAGCCTGCCCATGAAAAACCCAAGGGAAAAGTGATGATACATTCTATTTTCCCAAGCCTCTTCATGCGCACCAGTTTCTTGGCGGTTTCGATGAGGTTGTTGCGCTGTAAGTCCTCATCCCGAAGCGTGCTGACGTTGATTTTATAATCTGCAAATACTATTGCAAGCACCACAGCAGTAAAGATGCCCAAGCTCCACCAAGAGAGCTGGAACACCTCCGTCATCACCAATTGGATAAAAATGAGAATAGGAATAGAAATAATGTCCGACCAAAAAAGTTTTTTGTTCCACGACATCTTATGTCGTATTGACTCTTGGATAAGTCGGTCGTTGATAGTTACCTCCTTCTGAAATTTGTCTTGCAGCATTTGCATCTGCTGCTTCATCTCGTCGAGTTCGTTGAAGTTGCCATTTGTTGTATTCATAATGTTGTTGCGTTTAGTCGTTAGACAAGTTTTTGAGTTGTTCGCGGATGCGGTAGAGTCGAACGCTCACGTTCTTTGCCGTAATGCCGATGATGGCACCAATCTCCTCGTAGCTGATGTCCTCGAGCCAGAGCAGAACAATGGCACGATCGAGAGGCTGAAGCCGAATAATACGCTTGTGCAGCATCTCTGCCTGCTGTGAGTCACGTTCGTTGCCGCTGAAGAGGTCATCGCCCATGTAGACCCTTACCTTGTGGTGGCGTCGTTTCTTTCGGTCCAGCGTGATGCACGTGTTGAGCGCCACACGGTAGATCCACGTCTTCACATCGCTTCGGCCCTCAAAGTTGGCAAATCCTTGCCACAGGCGGATGAGCACCTCTTGAAATAAGTCGTTCACCTCGTCCTGGTCTTTGGAGAACATGTAGCATACGGTGTAAATAGTGCTTTTATTCTGTTGGACCATGTCCGCGAATTTTTGTTGATTGTCATTCATTTTTATTCTTATTTTAATGACTTACACGAGTTAGACGCAACCTCCTAGCGAAAAACTACATCATGTAAGACGAAATTAACAAATTTTAGATTAAGTTACGTCGGTGGATTAAAGACGTTTGTTCAATTACCTAAAAAATTCTGGCGCAGATTTGGCGCACCCTTAAACGAAAAATCAGCGCAACTTGTTGTTTTACAACTCGTTACGCTGATTTTGGCGGAGAGAGAGGGATTCGAACCCCCGGTACCTCTCGGTACGCCGGTTTTCAAGACCGGTGTAATCGACCACTCTACCATCTCTCCTAGGGGTTGGAAGCGTGTTGGCAAGTACCGTTTGGTAAATGCGGGTGCAAAGGTAGTGGATTTATGCGAGACTACCAAATTTTGCGGCCTGTTTTTTTTGTTCTGCCCCACTTTTGTTGGCAAAAGGGTGGGGAAGGGGTGGGGAAGCACTGCTGAAGACAGGCGGATGTCCTAATGTCGCACAGGGATATGTGTGAGGCTATCCTTGGCCTATCAGCCCTTCGCCAGCGTCTTGACAAACGATTCGGCGCGGTCCAGGGTGTCGAGTTTTCCGACATCCAGGAGCTGGAGGTCGTCGGCAAGCTGGCCTCGGATATCAAGCCGGTCGCAGTTTTGCAGATAGAAGTCCATGATCGGGAAGCGGTCGGGATAGGGACGCATGGCTTCGAGGAGACGAGGCGACACGACATGGATGCCGCTGAAGGCCCATCGCTGGCAGTCGGCCACACACAGATCTGCATGGGGCGACCGTACCTCCCCTGTCTCCACATTGGTCCATCCCACGAGGCGCTTCCCCTCGCCGAAGAGCAGGTAGCGCTTGGTGACGCGGTCGCTGACCAGCAAGGCTGCGTCTGCCACCGCACTGTCGTAGAGCCGGGAGAGATTGGCGTTGCTCAAGATATCGACGTTGTGGATCAGCACCGGGCTGTCGGTCTCAAACCAATGGGCAGCATGACGAATGCCGCCACCTGTGTCGAGGAGTTTGGAGGTCTCATCAGAGATATGTATCTCCACCCCGAAGTCGTGGGTGTGGAGATAGTCGATGATCTGGTCGGCGAAGTGGTGCACATTGACCACGATGCGGGTAAAGCCCTCCGCCTTCAGTTTTCTGATGACGTGAGCCAGCAGCGGTTCCCCCGCCACGGGCACCAGTGCCTTGGGCATTCGGTCGGTGAGCGGCTTCAGGCGGGTGCCCAGTCCAGCCGCGAATATCATTGCCTGTTTTGTCATGTAGCCTTGTCGTTGTGAGAGAAAATCGAGGACGGGTAGTCAGGAGAAGTCCCTTATTCCGCCCCCTTCGCTGTGTCCTTTGCCTCCATCACGCGTTGTATGTGCTGTTCGCGATGCGTCACCCGCACCTCGATACCATACTTCTCGTGGATATGCTCCGCCAGGTGCTGCGCACTATACACGCTGCGGTGCTGTCCGCCCGTGCATCCGAAGCAGAACATCAGGGAAGTGAAGCCCCGCTGCATATATCGCTCCACATGATGGTCGGCCAGTTGATAGACTGGTCTGAGGAAATCGAGGATCTCGCCGTCGTCCTCCAGGAATCGGATCACCGGCTCGTCCAGTCCCGTCAGTTTCTTGTACGGCTCATAGCGTCCCGGGTTGTGCGTGCTTCGGCAGTCGAAGACATAGCCTCCGCCGTTGCCCGACTCGTCCTCGGGGATGCCGTTGCGGTAGGAGAAGCTATATACACGGACCACCAGCGGGCCCTTGCCGTCGTATTTCGAGAATGTGGCGGGACCATCCAGCGGGTTGGCCTTGAAGACGTCGTCCGCCGTGGTGCGGAAGCCATCGGCCCGGTTCTTCGCTGGTTCCTCGATGCGCGTAAACTGTGGCAGTTCCACCAGGCGCTGCAGGACCGACATCAGGTAGGGATAGGGGAAGGTGCTACGGTCGAGGGCGAGCAAGTCGCGCAGGTTCTGGATAGCCCCCGGTATGGAGTCGATGAAGTGGCGCTTGTGCTCGAAGTAGCCCCGGAAACCATACGCCCCCAGCACCTGCAGCGTGCGGAAGAGCACGAAGAGCGCCAACCGGTGGGCAAAGTGGCGCGAGGAAGGCACCTCGGTGTATTGCTTGAGACTTTGGTAGTATTCGAAGATCAGTTCGCGGCGCAGTTTGAAGGAATACTTCGCGCTCGCCTGCCATAGAAACGAGGCCAAGTCGTAGTAGAAAGGTCCCTTTCTGCCCCCTTGGAAGTCGATGAAGAAGGGATTGCCCTCGTCATCGAGCATCACGTTGCGTGCCTGGAAGTCGCGGTAGAGAAAAGCCTCCATCGGCTCTGCCGTCAGGTCTTTGGCAAACATCCGGAAGTTGGCCTCCAGTTTCATCTCGTGGAAGTCGATCTCCGTAGCCTTGAGGAAACAGTACTTGAAGTAGTTCAAGTCGAAGAGCACGCTGTCCTGGTCAAACTCCGGTTGCGGATAACATTGGGAGAAGTCCAGTCCCCGCGCCCCCCTGATCTGTATGTTGGGCAGCTCGCGTATCGTTCGTCTCAGCAGGTCCACCTCCTTGAGGTTGTAGCGTCCGCCCGCCTCCCGTCCGCCCTGTATGGCGTCGAAGAGCGAGACGTGGCCCAGGTCGGTCTGCAGGTAGCGCATCTCGTCGTCGCTTGCGGCCAGTATCTCCGGCACGGGTAGCTGTCGCTGGCCGAAATGCTTTGCCAGGCAGATGAAGGCATGGTTCTCCTCGCGGCTCGTGCCCACCACCCCGATGACCGAGTGGTGCGCCTCGTCCGTCAGTCGGTAGTAGATGCGGTTGCTCCCCGCGCCCTTCACCTTCTCTATCGTGGCAGGCTTGCCGCCCGCCCATTGCTCATAAAGTCTGATGAGTTGTTCCATGATTCGGTGGATTATTGCTTCTCTTCGTCCGTCTCCTCGTCCTTCAGTCCCTTCATGATCTCCTCCGCCTGTTTGCGTCCCCGTCTCCGATGGTCGTAGTCGAGGAGCAAGCCGTCGATGAGGAGGAGCAGCATCAAGATGCCCGCCGTCATGAAGAAGTTGCGCGTGATATAATAGGTGCAGCCGATGACGATGAAGAAAGCGGCGAATTGCTTCCAGTTGATTTTTATTTTCATGTCTGCAAAGGTAGTGGTTTCGCCCCGTACCACCAAAAAAATCATGGATTTTGGTGGTCAGAGCCCCCTCTATTTCTTCCTTGGTCCTGCTTCCGCCGGGTCGCTGCCATTACGACCAGGTGGAGTCAGGACCGTCCTCGTTCGTTTCCTCGTAAACATCCACCGAGTCGCTGTCCATCGTGTCGGCAGCCTGTGGGTCTGGTTCCGGATCAGGCAGGACGACTGGTTCTTGTTCGGTGTAGCGGATGGTGGAGAAATAAGGTATCACCACCCGTTCGGCATAGTTTTGCTCCCGGTCCCTCTTCCCTGGTATGATGATGACGGGCATGCCCGGCGTCACCAGGTCTTTGAGTGTGGTGATGTCGTCGTTGGTCAACCTGATGCAGCCATGGCTGACGCGCCCTCCCACCGACCAGGGCGCACAGGTGCCGTGAATGCCAATCTGCGACGTCCCCGGCACGCGCAGTCGGATAAACCACGGTCCGAACATCCCTTTCTTCTTCGAAGTCTTCCCCTCGTCGTCGGTGTAGAGCCAGTCGGTACTGTTATATACATTCTCCACGGTGAAGAATCCTTCGGGCGTGCGGTTGTCCCCCTTCTTGTGCTTGGTGCCAAATTTGGTGGAGCAGCCCATGGCAAAGCGCCGCACCACGCCTCCCTCCTTGTCGTAGAGGATCAGTTTCATCCTGCTTTTGTCGATCACGATGAAGCCATGACACATCTGTCGCTGCAGGCGCTCGTAGTATTCCGGCGCATTGTTCTCCATCTCCTTGAGCACGTTGAAGTCCTCGTCCATCTTGCCCTTCAGTGTCTTCAGGGAGTCGGTCTTGGATGCTGGCGCCACATAGGCCGAAGCCGTGTCGGCCGGGAAAACCACCTTGGGTTCTTCCGGTGCCGATTCCTCCGTGCTCCGGTTGTTTTGGCAGCCATAGAGACAAAGTCCGGCTGCGGTCAGTATCGTGAAAGCTAATTCCCTGCTCATAGAGGATTGTTCTGTAGATGAGTGGTTTTGATGATTTGATGAATTATTGTGGGTAGATCTCGATGTGGCTGCTTCCCGTGTTGCCGTTCTTGACGATGCGTATCTGGGTGGTGATGCGCTCCGACATGGTGTCGGTATGGCTGATGACGCCCACCTTCTTGCCCTGCGACGACTGGAGCATTGCCAGCGCGTCGATGACTGTGGAGAGCGTGTCGGGGTCGAGCGTGCCGAAACCCTCGTCGATGAAGAGATTCTCGAAAGACAGGTTGCGCGACGACAGGGCCGATAGCCCGAGGGCCAGTCCGAGCGAGACGATGAAGGTCTCGCCGCCCGACAGCGAGGTGGTGTCGCGGACGTCATCCGCACGGTCATGGTCTATGACGCGGATGCCCAGCGAGTTTTTCACCTGCATCAGTTCGTAGCGCGAGTTAAACTTCCGTATCTCCACGTTGGCGTGCTCGATGAGGAAACGGAGCGTATAGCACTGTGCAATCTTGCGGAGCGTCCTGCCCTCGCTTCCGATGGCGTCGGCGATCTGCTCCCATTCCACCTTCCGTTGCTCTGCCTCCTGTCTTTTCTCGAAGAGCGCTCCCATCCGCTGCTTGGCCGTCTCATGGCGCTGCATCCGCGCCTTTGCGTCCGTCAGTTCGGTGGACGACAATCCCTCCAGTTCGGCCTTGCGGGCCAGGAGCACCTCCTTGTCGCGGTCGGGCCGCTTTTGCTGGTGCTCGATGTTCGTGCGCCGTTCGTTCTGCAGCGTCGTCTCCGTCTTGGTGAGGTTCTCCGTCAACCGCTGTAGCCGTTCGCGTATCTCCTCCCAGGGGTCGGTGGCAGCATAGAGCCGGGCGATGTCGTCGAGGGAGAGCAGGGTGGGGTGGCTACTGTCTTCGTTGTATGCTGCAATCCAGTCTGCCAATTGCTGCCGAGCGTGGTCATGCTGCTTCTGCTCGTTGTCCATCTCCTTCGCCATGGTCTCCATCCTGCCCACTAAGCCCGTGATGGCTTCCCTTATCTTGCCGATGACCTCGCCCTGTTTCACTACGGCCTCGTCGGCCTCCGCCTTTGCTTTGGTCAGTCGCTGCTCCAAAGCGTTCGGGTCCATCTCCCCAATCTCCGCCTTGATAGCCGCCTCCTTCTCTCGCACCTCTGCCACGGCCTTCTCCCAGGCCGCAGTAGCCTGCTGGAGCGCTTGACGCTTCTCCTCCTGCTGCTTGACGAGGTTGTCGGTCTTGCCCCGCTCTGTCAGTAGCGAGGCCTGCGCCTCGGCACACAGGGTCTCGGCTTTTTTCACCTGCTGGTCAGCCTGCTGCTGATATTTTCCCTGTGCCTCCGTCGCCAGATCCTTCGCCTGGCGCAACCGGTCAATCTCCTTGACCAGTGTGTTGTAGTCCGCCAAGGCCTTCGAAGCCTTGACCACCGCTTCCGCCACGGTCTCCTGCATCGAAAGCAACTCCTCGACGTCCTCACTCCACCCGGTAGTCCCTTGCGTGGGCAGTTCGCCCCACTCCTTCTCCAACCGTCCTTGCTCGTCGGTCAGCAGGCGCGCGTTCTCCGTCAGACTCTTCAGTCTTCCCTCGTTCTGGCTCTTCTCCCGGTTCAGTTTCTCCTTCTCCGTCCTTTGCGTCTCGAGCGTGTGCTGCTTGTCCTCGATCAACTGCGTAAACTCGCTTACCACCGAGGCGAAGACCTGCTGGTCGTGGTAGGGATGGTGCGTCGAACCACAGAGCGGACAGGCCGCACCCTCCTCCAGTCCGGCACGGTGCGCCTCCCAATGGTCGCTGGTCATCAGCGTATGTGTCTTGCGAAGCGTCTCCAACTCCTCGCTCAGCTTCTCGATGGTCAGTTGCGCGATCGACGCCTCGATGGCCTTGTTGCGATCAGTCAGCGTAGCGATGGTCTCTGCCCCCTTGTCCAGCGCCTGCTGATTGGTCATCATCGCCCGTCGGATGCGGATGGCCTCCTTCAAGTTGTGCTGTCGATGCTCCGCCTTGCTCTTGGCCTCCTGCAGCGCCAGCGCGTCCATGCCGTCGGCCTTTCCCCGCTCTTTCTCATAGGCTGCTGTCGCCGTCTCGACCGCCGCTGCCAGTTGTCCGCTTCGGGCCTCTACCTCCTTTCGCAGCACGGTCAGCGACTCCTCCGCCTTTTTCTGTTTCCGTTCCGCCTTGACGATGGCAGCAGCATTGTCCGCCACCTGCTGGTCCGCCTTTTGGATCGCCTTCTCCGCCACAGTCTGCGCCTCCTGCTTCTCCTTGACGCTCAGGGAAGCGGCCGCCAGTTCGCCCTTGATAATGCGGGCCCGGTCGATGTGCGGTTTCATCTGTTCCACTTCCTTCCCAGCATCGGCAGCCATCTGCGTCAACTCAGTCTGCCTGCGGTTCTCCGCCTCCAGCAGCTGTTCCTTCTCGGTCCGCTGCTTGGTGATCCTTTCGAGTTCAGTGCCCATTCTGGCCCTGTTGCGCTCCGCCGTGCGCATCGCCTTGTAGAGATCCACGGCCGGCAGCGTAGCGTCGTGCAACCGAAGCCGATCCACATCCCCTTTGATGGCGTAGAGGCGTTGGCGCGCACCAAGAAACGCCTCCTCGTAGCGCACGATGTTCCGTCGCTGCTGCTCGTCGGCCACATACCAAGCCAAAGCCTCCATCACAGCAGTCAGTTCGGCCTTGGCCTTTCGGTCCTCTTCTTCCAGTTGCTTGATGCGGTCGGCGAGCAGCTGAAGTTCCTCCTCACTACCGATGAGGTCTTTCTCGAAAGCAGCGAAATCCGCCGTCACCGCCTGGTAAGCCTGCTGGGCGAGGTCCCGCTGCTGCTTGATGCCCGCAGCGATCAGGGCATACTGCTCCTCACAGCCGATGAGCTTCTCCAGCAGTTCGTAGCGCTCGTTCTCCTTGGCCGTGAGGAAGTTGGCAAACGATCCCTGCGCTATGAGAACCGTGCGTAGAAACTGGTCGTAGTCGAGGCCGATAAGCTCAGGGAGCGTATTCCAGTCGGCCTCCTCCTCCGTGGGCCGTCCTTCCTTGCTGCCCAGCAGATAGAGCGCCGTCCTCACGTTCTCGTATTTCACTCGTTGAAACCGCACATACCACTCGGCCCGATACACCAGGCCGTTGTTGGCCCGGAACGTCAGTTTGCTGTAGCCCTCCTTCCTTCCTCGCGTCAGGATGTTGCGCGAGTCGGTAGGCGCCAGTCGGTTGCGCTCCCCCTCCTCCGGCGTTCCATAGATCTCGATGTTCTGGTTGCGGTCGCCCTTCTTGCGCGGATAGCGAGGCGCCCGGTTGTAGAGCGCCAGGCAGATGGCGTCGAGAATCGTCGATTTGCCACTGCCCGTGGGCCCCACAATACTGAAAATATTGCTCTCGCCTAGAGCTCCCGATGTGAAATGGATCGTCTCTCCCTCCTCCCGGTCGAGGGAGGCCAGGTTGAGTATCTCTAACTTGATAAACTTCATGCTTTCTCCTGATCTGTATGGATGGTTTCTATCAGATGGCGGAGCATCTGCTCCTGGTGTGCCGTCATCTCGGCGTTGTGCTTGATGGCGAACGTCTCCTTCAGCGTCTCCAGCGGGTCGCGGTTGAGGATGTCGTCGATGCTGTGTATCTCCTCTTGCCCCGTCATGGTTGTCAGGTCGATGTCGTCGATGACCCGCTGCGTCTTGCAGAGCACGGCGTTCTTCGTCTCTATGAGTGCGTGGAGCGCCTTGATCTCGTCGTTGCTTGCCTTCTCCGTCTTCACCTTGAGCACAAGATAGACAAAGTCGTCGCCCAGCAGCCCATCCACCCTGTCGGGCAGTGTTGTCTTGATGATTTTCTGCAGCTTCTTCGGCGACATCGCCTCGTCTGTCTCCGGCAGGATGCGCAGCGGGTGTTGAGGCTCATACTCCAGGAAGTCCACCCGCCACCTGCCGTCCGCCTCTGTCGTGACCAGATCGACCCCGTGGCGGTAGTCCTTCTCGGCAAAGGACATGGGCAGGATGCTCCCCGTGTAGCGTGCCCAGCGGGTGTTCCAGATATGCTGCCGCTTGTGGATATGACCACAGGTCAGGTAGTCGGGGTGGTTCTCCCAGTCCCCCATCTCCACCTCTTCCTGTCCGCCGATGATGATGCGCTCGCTGGCGTCCCGTTCGGCGATGTCGGCCCCCTTGGCATACATGTGAGCCATCATGACGATCGGCGTGTCAGGATATAGCTCCCTCGCGCGGTCCGTCAGTTGGCGCAAGAGGTCCGTGACGCCCTGCGAATAACAACTGTTCTGCACGACGTCGCTCCGGAGGAAGGGCACAGCGAGCACCACCACCCGGTCGCCCGTCCGCCCCGTGAGCGGTATCATCAGGTCCTCATAGTCGATCACCCATCGTCCTCCCTCCTCCTGCTGTTGCCAGGTGCGGTGCACATGGCCCCTCACCTCCACCCTCTGTCGGGTCAGCAGCGCACGGGGCGCCTCCAGCCTGCTGGCCGAGTCGTGGTTGCCGGCAGTGATGATGATGTGGAGGTCCGGACAAGCCTGCGTGGCCTCGTCCAGAAACTCGTAGTAGGCCGACTGTGCCGCTGCCGATGGGTTGCCATTGTCAAAGACGTCGCCCGCCACGAGGAGGGCGTCGGGCTGCTGCGCTCGCAGTTGTGAGAGAAGCCATTGCAGAAAGTGGCGATGCTCGGGCAATCGGTCGCTGCCATGAAAGAGGTTGCCGATGTGCCAGTCGCTGGTGGTGATGAGTTTCATTCTTTTCTTGTTCTTGCGTAAAAGATGGGTATGATGTTATAGGCCGAACAGCGCTTCGCAATCGGTGATGAAGTGGAGGTAGGTGTCCTTCATCTTCTCTATCTTCTTGTCATATTCGGTCTGGCTCTTTGCCCATTCGAGCGGCGGATACCAGAGCACGTCGTCGCGCTTCTTGGCCAGTTTCAGCGTGCATCCCTTGAAGTAGTCAGCTGCAATGCCCAGGTCGTGGGCGCCACCGCTGAGCGAGGGGAATTTGCTGGCAGTGTGTCTGGCAATCGATGGATCCTGTCCCGGCACCCATCCCTTGCTGCGGGAGAACACCTCCAGGTTGCCCAGCGTACATTCGCCCGTCTTCTCATTGACGTTGGTCATCTCGATGCGATAGCGGCGAGGGACGATGCTTCCCGACTCAAAACCGTCCATTCTCACCAGCAGGTTGAACCACAGGTTGGCCAGCAGGTCGTTTGTCGTGATGCGCAGGTCGTGGTACATGACGGATCCGCCATCGGCCACGAGGTATTGCTTGCCGCCCTCATGCTGGAAACCGATGATCTTCATCGGCGGGAAGAAGCCGTTCACCGACACACCCTTGCCGTTGTATCTCATTTTCGGGTCCAGCATCAAGGTGAGGTAGCCGTAGGTCTTGTCGCCAAACGGGCAACTGATGTCCTTGTCCTTGCTCATCGTAGCATAGAGCGTCACATAGACCGGCGCGTCGTCCAGTTCCATGATCTTCACTTTGCCCTCGTAGGTGTTGGTCCGGTCGATCGGTTCAAAGACGGGACGCTGGAGGAAATACACGGTGGCCGTCACGTCGTCCGTGACCATAAACGGCTCTTCGCCCACCTCCTGTTTTTCCACGTTGATGCTCGATGCCACCCAGCCCTCGTTGGCAGCCGGTTTGATGGAGACCTTGTCACCATACTTGATGGGCGACTTGCCCACAACGCTGGCCGTGCCTCCTTCCTTCGGACTGCAGACGATGTTCACCTTGTAGGTCGCGTCTGTCACCTGCGTGGGCCCCTTGGGCTTATCGGTGATAGGCGGATCTTTTACTATTATCGTCGTGTCGTTGAAGTTGGGAGCCTTGATGAATCCTGTCAAGTCCTTGGCGGAGAAAGTTTCTGCTGAAAAAAGCCAGGCGATCTCACCCGTATATTTGATCAGCGCCAGGTATCGCTTGTCGCCGACATAGATGTTGTTTGCCACGATATAGCCATCCTTGCTCGGCTGGCTGAATCCTCTGATGTAGTCGGAAGACCATGGCGAACTCATCTCTTTGAGTACCAGTCGTCCCCTGCTGTCTATCACGACCGATCCCGAATGGATGGTATGGAGGCCGAAAGGTTCGAAGGGTTTCGTCACCCACAGTTCGTCGGCATAGATATCGTGTCCGTCACTGGCGTAGGTGGGGTAGCTGTCCATCACCGTGAAGTTGTTATCGACGAGCAAGATGCGGTCCCAGGTGTCTTTGACGCCGCGCACCAGGGCATGGCCTTCGTAGAAGGAGGTTCCACCGTGGGAGATCGCCAGTGCGTTGCCCTTGAGGTCGTAGTAGGTTGTCGTCGGTTCCGAGTCGTTGGAGTAGAGGTAGTACTTGCCGTCGCAAACATCACCGATCATATACGTCCTGCTGAGCGACGTCATAGCAGAGAAGCTCGGTACCGTCTGCACCACCTTGCCCGTCTTGTCGATGAGGGTGGCGGTGTGGGTGCCGTCGCTGGTGTTTCTCTTGAACGTCCAGGCATAGCCCTCGCTGAAGTCGCGCACCTTGTCCCATTGCGGCTGCAGCACCACCTGACACTTCTCGTCCATGTAGCCCCACTTGTGGTCCTTCGTCTCAAAGGCGCGCAGACCACATCTCAGGGCTCGCGTCTTCTCGCCGTCATAGCCGAAATAGAGGTTGCTGGGCGAAGGCATCTTCTCGCCCCGCGTGTTGATGAAGAAATTGCCCATCTCGGTGTAGCCCTGCTTCTTGGTCACGGCAGCCAGTCCATCGACAAACCTTGACTGGGGCTCCCATGACGGGTCGAGGTTGCGCACCGCTCCGTTCTTGTAGAGGATGGAGTAGTACTCCTTGCCGAGACTGTTTTTCTTTGCCGACTTCACCAGCAAGGCTCCGTTGTCAAAGCACATCGGGTGGGTGTCGTACAGTCCGAGGGGCTTCCAGTTCGGACCAAACAGATACGCTCCATCTACCGACCACACTGTGAGGAGGTTGTTGTCCATGACGCAGAACGCGCCCTCGCAGACGTTGTACAGCGTGTTGATACTGATGTCGGAGATCACCATGTAGTGGGTGTCATTCGTGAGGTAGGGCGTGAAGAATACGCGTTCTCCCTCCGGCTCATCCTGCTCCTGCTGCGTCTCGATGATGGCGTTGACATACTCCGTGAAGGTCTTGGGATTTTGTGCCCAGGCGCTTGTCGGCTTTGCCACGAGGGCTATGACCGCCACAGCCGCAAGCCATATTGCGGAAGTCGTGGATTTGTGCATCGTTTGTTTCATCATTATTCTGTCTTTTATAGGTTTCTGTCTTGGAAGGTTCATTAGTGGAGTAGGCGGATGGGTGTCGTCGAGTACGATCCATCCGCTCCTCTGCTGCAAAAGTAGTCATATTTTTTCTAATAAAGGGTGTAAACGGAAAGAATCTTTTGTTTTCTTGTGGTTTTTCCTTGCCTTTGTCGATTTTTCCCGCCGTCAGGCCATGGGAAAACAAAAAGTGGAGGCATTCCCACCAAGGGGACTACCTCCACTTTTCAAATATATTTGGGGTTTTGTGTCGCAGAATTACATCATGCCACCCATACCCGGCTGTGCTGCGGGCATCATCGGCTCCTTCTCGGGTTTATCGACGATGAGGCACTCCGTGGTGAGGAACATGCCAGCGATGGATGCTGCGTTCTCCAGGGCTACGCGAGCCACCTTGGCCGGGTCGATGACACCAGCTGCGCGGAGATCCTCGTAGATGTCCTTGCGGGCATTGTAACCGTAGTCGCCCTCGCCCTCGCGGACCTTATCGACTACCACGGCACCCTCGCCACCAGCGTTGGCGACAATCTGGCGCAGCGGCTCCTCGATAGCGCGGCAGACGATGTTGATACCCGTCTGCTCGTCGGCATTCTCACCCTTGAGGTCGGCGAGCACCTTCTGAGCGCGGATGTAGGTAGTGCCACCACCCACGACGACACCCTCCTCGGCAGCGGCACGCGTTGCGCAGAGTGCGTCATCGACGCGGTCCTTCTTCTCCTTCATCTCCACCTCGGAGTTTGCACCGACATAGAGCACGGCCACACCGCCAGCCAACTTAGCCAGGCGCTCCTGCAGCTTCTCCTTGTCGTAAGAGCTCTTCGTGTTGGCAATCTCGTTCTTGAGCTGAGCCACACGCTCCTTGATGTTCTCCTTCGCACCAGCACCATCGACGATGGTAGTGTTGTCCTTGGAGACCGTCACCTTCTTGGCCGTACCCAGCTCCTCCAGCGTGGCCTTGTCGAGCGTCAGACCCTTGTCCTCGCTGATCACCACACCACCAGTCAGCACAGCGATATCCTCCAGCATGGCCTTGCGGCGGTCGCCGAAGCCCGGAGCCTTGACGGCGCAGATCTTCAAGCCAGCACGCAGACGGTTGACAACCAGCGTGGTGAGAGCCTCAGAATCGACATCCTCGGCGATCACCAGCAGCGGACGGCCACTCTCGGCAGCAGGCTGCAGGATGGGCAGGAAGTCCTTGATGTTGCTGATCTTCTTGTCGTAGATGAGGATGTACGGATTCTCCATCACACACTCCATCTTGTCCGTATCGGTCACGAAGTAGCCAGACAGGTAGCCGCGGTCAAACTGCATACCCTCTACCACACCGATGTTGGTGTCGCGGGTCTTGCTCTCCTCAATGGTGATCACGCCGTCCTTGCTCACCTGGCGCATAGCGTCGGCCAGCAGCTTACCGATCTCCGGGTCGTTGTTGGCACTCACCGTAGCGACCTGCTCGATCTTGTCGTAGTTGTCACCTACTACCTCGGCGTTCTCCTTGATGTAATCTACCACCGCGTTGACGGCCTTGTCGATACCACGCTTCAAGTCCATCGGGTTGGCACCAGCAGCGACGTTCTTCAGACCCTCGTTGACGATGGCCTGGGCGAGAATCGTAGCCGTGGTCGTACCATCACCTGCGTCGTCGCCCGTCTTGCTGGCCACGCTCTTGGCAAGCTGTGCGCCTGCGTTCTCCAGGCTGTCCTCCAGCTCCACCTCTTTGGCCACGCTCACACCGTCCTTGGTGATCTGCGGTGCGCCAAACTTTCTGCCAATCACCACGTTGCGACCCTTCGGGCCGAGTGTCACCTTGACGGCGTTGGCCAACTGGTCCACACCGCTCTTGAGCAGATTGCGTGCTTCTGTATTGAATTTAATATCTTTTGCCATGATCGTTTCTTCTGTTTTTATTTGATAAATACAATTTTACAACTCGTTGCGTCCCTCACCACCTCTTTACTCGGTGACGATGGCGAGCACATCGCTCTGGCGCATCATGAGGTACTTCGTGCCCTCGTTCTCAATCTCCGTGCCAGCATACTTGCCATAAAGCACCACGTCGTCGGCCTTCAGGATCATCTTCTCGTCCTTCGTACCCTCGCCGACGGCAATCACCTTGCCGCGCTGCGGTTTCTCTTTGGCGGTGTCGGGAATAATGATTCCACCCACTTTCTCCTCTGCCGGTGCCGGAAGAACCAGCACTCTGTCTGCTAACGGTTTAATTGTCATGATCGTAATATTTTTAATCGTTTTTGTTTTTGACTTTTTGCGAGCCCCCTCGGCACTTGCCTTGCGGGCCTCACCCTTCTCATTGCGAAAAGCGTGCCAATGCGCCAAAACGGTCTCGCCAAACTGACAGGGTGACAAAGTGGCAGACTCGTGGTGGCAGCCTTCCTCCACGTATCAGCTACGTATCAACCATGTGTCAACCTCGTATCATCTTCCCATCGAACAAATATCGTTTACGTATCGTTTCCGTATTGTTTCCGCTTCTGTAAGCGAGAATGATAGGAGAACGATAGGAGGACGATACGGGAACAATACGGGATTGATACGGGATTGATACGGGATCAATACGAGAACGATAGGATGCGACTCCTGACAGATGCTCTAGGTAAGAAGTTTAACTTTTCCATTGTCATGTGTTTGAATTATATTTTACATTGCGGTTGCTTGTTGTGCTCTCCCTTTCATACAGCGATGATTGACGCATCACTTGCCAAGGCGCAGCAGCTATACAAAGATAACCCCGCGCCCTGCCGAATGCAAGTCGATTAGCATGAATTAACGACCCATTAACTTTTCCTCCGTATTCATTTAACAAAGCCTGTGTCAGCGAAAAAGCGTCCATTATAGCCTTTTCTCACGATCATCCCGCAGTTTGGGCTACAAGAAAGCTCTTGCTTCCATCCGTAGCCAATAGTCACGATGCGTGTCTTAAGATAAGTTTTGGTGGTAAGTAAACATGACAAAATATCCTGTGAATATTTTTACTGTTCCGGTCTAAATACACAGGGTCAACTCATCTGACGAGTACAGTACCGATCCGCTTCAAAGATTGATTTTGGTCTCTCACAAGACTTGATTTCGTTTTATTGTGCCACATGAACCCTTGCGGAGCGTTGTTTCTTGTTGTTTCATTTCGGCAGGATTGTGTCCCTGCGAAGCGCTCCATTTCATGACACCCTTTCTCGCCATGGAATAACTCGATCAAACTCGGTTCTGCGCATGGCTTATCGAAAGCGTTGTGTTTTTAGTACTTGTTGTTGCTCTTGTTTTCCCATGGCAGCAGGTTGTAGTGAATCATCGCAAACTATACTTGTTGTTCCGTTTTTTGGGGATGCTCCCACGCTCTAAATGTTAATTTAGGGGGTTGAAAACACAAAAATGGGGGTTGAAAACAAAAATATTTTAAGAAACTTTTCCTTGATTCATAAAATAGTTGTAAATTTGTGTCGGACTGTAAAAGCCAGACCACAATCATGCCGTGAGACGAGTTCTTTCCATTATGATAGAGTCGGCAGCCTACGCCGTACAAAGTGTAGCGAGTCACCCCGAGGGTGAACACTATACGAAGTGGGCCTAGGGTGGGAAAAGCTGTGATGCTCGAGAGTAGAGCAGCCCCAATAGCAGGAGCATGTCGAAACGTGCCTCAGCCAGCTTTGTCTAAGCAGTCCAGACATAAAAGGCGTTTACAAGCGTCAAGTTCAACGTACACTCTGAAACGTGAGAAATTTCGAGAAACGATGTACTGCCTTGAACATGACAACGGTAGATGTCCCGGGTGTGATTATACCAAGTTGTCACATTTTGCATGAGCAGATATTGTGCTCTGCCACTATGGCATACAATATCCTCGGCTTGTGTAAGTGTGCGATAATTGCTATATATCATATCGGCGTGGGCTATACTGTTGTTCGTTCAGCAGTATAGGGCACTTTCTCACGGCCTCAGAGTGTGGATCGGACAACGGACGGTTCACGCTTTTTTGTTAGTGTCATCCAGACCTGGATCTAAGACACGACCTAAATGGACACATTGCCTAATGTGAACACCCGACGAGGCGGTGAAAATCCCTCGAGCGCAGGACTTACCTCCTGCGCCCTCCCCGAAGCTCAAGGCGCCCCAGGCGCCGCAAGATGCTCAGAAGGGGAATCCTCGAACTTTATACCTAAGGATAGGCCCCAATGGTTTGTTCTCCGTGCGACATACGGACGCTGGAAAAAGGCAGTCGATTTGCTCGAAGACAACGACATTGAGACCTACGTTCCGATGCACGACATCACGAAACTCATCAACGGGAAGCGGAGAACCTTTCACGAGCCTCTGCTTCCCGATATTGTTTTCGCCCGGTTGAGCCGCACAATGGCCGAACAGTTCGTCAAGGATCCCGCCCCCTCCTCCAAATGGTTGAAATACTACACCGACAAAACCAAACCCCTAGAAAACGCCACAGGCCTCAATCCTCCCATCGTCATTCCCGACAACGAAATGCTCAACTTCATCAAAGCCACCAGCGTCCCCAGCGCGCATAGTGGCATGATCTCCAAGGACCGCATCCGCTACAAGAGTGGCGACCTCGTCCAAATCACTCAGGGCGACTTCAAAGGCATCATCGGCAAAGTGGTGAGAGCGGCAGGGCAACAGCGCGTCGCCATAGAACTGGAGGGCATCGGAATATTTATCACCGCCTATATACCCAATGACTTTCTGAAAGTCTTGGAACGATGTGAAACTGTAGTTTGGTAGCACCCAAACAAACTAAAAAACAATATGGTAGTAAAAAAGATATTCTCCGAAGATTTGCAGATAGCCAAATCCTTGATAGTAAGGGATGAAATGGTTACACGCAAATACTTCTATCAACAATGCTATCCCCTGTTTAAGTCCATCTACGACAACTATTATACCGACTGTGCAAATTGCAAGGAGTTTATAGATGAGATATACATAGTTGTTCTTGCTCCAAGCAAGGCAACCGGAAAATGCCAGATGGAAAACTTCAGAGGAGAGAGTACATTGACAAGTTGGTTGAAGACTGCATGTTTGTTTTATTGCTACAAGCAGTTTGAGACAAAAGAGAAAATGCCTAAGCATGAACAGATTTCCCACTCCAATACGAAAGAAAATGATGACGAGAGTGATAGAACGGACTCTATTTATGGGTCTATAGAGATAGATTTTTCTAATCTCAATCGTCAAGATGCTCTGACCATCATCAAGCAGATGCCAAACAAACGTTACAGCGAATTGATTCGCCTGCGATATTTGGAGCTGAAGACCAATGAGGAAACCGCAAAAGAATTGGGTATGTCTATGGAGAACTATTACAACAAACATAAACTCGCTAAGGAACAATATGAGCGAATTTTCAGAAAGGAGGTAGGTCATGCGTAAAGATTTTGTACCGCCTGTAAGTATTGAAAAATTTGCTGCATATTTGGATGGTAATCTTACAGAGGAAGGGATGAATGAGGTTGCATCAGCAATCCATGCAGATGATTCTTTACAAGACATATTGTCAAGTGGTTACATGGTAGATGAAATGTTATCTACTTATGACGACTGGAACCAAATTGTTCCAGATGATATATTTACAGATAGTTTTGATATTCCAAATGTTGAAGGAAATTTAGATGCTTCTGATATATTTCCTCAAAACGAGGACTCTATATATGCAGAAACAGTAGATGTTTCATATAATGTAGATGATATCACTGTTACTGAGAATGATAAAATAAATACTATTAATTCAAATTTTCAAACAATGACAAATACAATTAAAATAGGAACTTCAAACTATGGAGAAACAGGGCAAAATATAAAGGATCCAATCTTTATACAACAGCCAGATGATCACTCTTGTGCATTACGTAGTCAGCAGATTATACTACGAGACTTTGGTATTGACATACCTTTTAAGGACTTAGAAAAAATTGCCAAAGAAAATGGAGTGTATTCTGATGATGGTACTTCTATGTGCGATGTCGGAAAGGTGTTGGATATTGCAGGAGTAGGAATGCATCAAGTAATTGGATGTAATATGTTTGACTTGACTAATGAGTTAGCACAGGGACATCGTGTTATAGTAGGAGTTGATGCTAATGAATTATGGTATAATGATTCTATAACTGATAAGCTAAAGAATTGGTTTGATGACATTACTGGTAATCAAGGAGGCAACCATGCCTTGATAGTTGCTGGTATAGAGGTAAATCCAAATAATCCGAGCGATGTAAAAGTCGTTTTAACAGACCCAGGGTCAGGGGATTTGCGAATAGAATATCCGATGAAACAATTTATGGATGCTTGGAAAGATACGAACTGTTTTATGGCAGCAACAGATGCTCCTGCTCCATACCAATATGATCCTATATCTGGCATGGAGATTCCGTCTAATTTTGTTGTAGAACAGCAATTCAACCAGTTTGTTGCAGAAAATAGCTATCAGCTAAGTCCTGATATGATTAATATTCCTCAAGAATATCAACCTGCGTATTCAGAGCATTTAGATGTTGTTGGAGATGATACTTATGAAGATTTTAAAGACCAATATGACAATTTATTGGAGGAACGTAATTTATTCGCATCCTTGCATGATTCTTCACAAGATGAAATCGAAACATCAAAAGGAACTGATGACAATAATGATGGAAAAGATGTTTTCACCGACGACGACACCGACGATAACAGCACCGACGATGACAACAACGACGATGACGACACCGATGATGACACCGACGATTTTGAATAATCTTAATAGAGGAGGCAAAAACAATGGCTATGGAATTTTTGATAGGTGGAATGCTCGGCAGGGTAGTTGCACCTATCGCACAAGATATATTTGAAAATAAGACAGAACTTGGTCGCGAATTAGCTGAAAAAAAATTTGAGAAGCAACGTAGGTTAAGTGCAATGGAGTACGAGAACAAACTTGCTCTCAGTCAGTATGACCATAAGAAAAAGCTTGAACAGATGCAAGTCCAATTTGAACTGAATATAGAAAAAGCAGAGCACCAAATGCAACTTCAACATTCTGAATGGGAGAAAGAAACTTTTTGGAAATACTGCTATCCATTAAGAAATCCTTATGAAGTTGGAGGAATGCAGTCTGGACAAGGGGCAAAGATTAATACCCTATCGTTACCTAATAAAAAGGAAATAGTGCCATTAAGAGTAATAACGGCATTAAAAGAGGGTGCAGATAATACATTTGCCACGTTAAATACGAATTTATCAATGTTCTTGACAAATAATTTTTCGGCTAATGGTGAGCATGCTATAATCTCTGACATTGGAGCGTGGAAAGATGACGTACCAGTAAATGATGCTTCTGTTAACTATCTTTACGAAGGACTTAAAGGACAACCAACATTGGTTGTTGTGCCAACATTTACCGATTCAGGAAGTATAGTAAAATTGAAGTTATGGTATTGGGGACTAGGTGAAGAACTTGTATATCCAAATAGTTGGAATATAGGATGGTTTGATGTTGATACAATAAGAAGACAAGCACAAATAAGCCAATTGAGAGAATTCTATGCCATATTGGAAAAAGTCGGAATTGAATACCCTAACGAAAATTTAAAAAAGAATTATGCTATTGCTAAGGTTATAGAAAAGAAAGGCGCAGATCTATCTCAGCAAGAAATTGATTATTTGTATTCTGTACTTATAGGACAGATTAAAGAGGAAGAAATATTGAAACGAGCCAAACAAAAAACAAACGAAACCATCTCTTCAATTATTTCTTGTACTACTGCAATGTATGGTGATGCCTACCATTTAAGTAATCATGGAATAAAACCATTGCTTCCATATATATTGCCTCAAATGAGTTTACCCAAAGAGTTTTTACCTGTAATTCGTGATTATTATATAACTTTAGTAAACACAGCATTAATGGAAGGTATTCTGAGTAAAGAAGAAGCAATAGAAATAGAGTTCGATTTAGCAGAAGGTATTTTGCTTAATAATAGTGATGGCGAGATTACGAAATCTATATGTGATGATGTGAGGTTGCTCAATGAAAACACCTCAGGTGAATTACATAAAAATACAGTACAACGGTTACGTAAATTTAATAATAACAATAAATTATTACCACAATGAACGATGACAAGAAAATCCTCTTTTTAGAGCGTTTGACAAAACTGTTGAATGGTACAATAAAGGAAAAAGAGCAATCTACAATAGAATCAGAAAAATTCTGTGATGCTCTCAAATGGAAACTTTCACGTATCATGGAAGAAATCTATAAATTAGATTATCTCTCAGATGACTTTGAACTTAGTTCTTTTGTTAGTTCCCATATTGTTGCTCCTATAGAGCGTATGAAAGAACAGATGGATAAGCCCTGGCTAAAGGACAAATTGACAATAGGCTTGTTAGGTCATTTCAATGCAGGAAAAACCACAGCCCTTAATCTCATTTTTGATGAGAAGTTTGCTACAGAAAGACGTGAAAACACTGCACTTGCTACATATTTGGTTAGTGGAAATAATACTGATGTATTAACCGTCGTAGACAAAGGAGGAAAAGCGCAAGAAATTTCTATTGACGATAGTTCTCTATTTGATTTTACTGCAGGTATTAGAAATTTTCCTTTTGCTAGAATTTTTGAATATGTCGTAAAAGAAAGCAATAACAGTTTGTTATCACAACTCACTTTTATTGATACTCCAGGACTAAATGCTACAAATGAGCATTCAGAGCCATCTATTCGTGTGATACCTAATTGTGATGCAATATTTTGGTTTATAAAACTTACAGGTAGCGTTTCAGAAGCAGATTTAAAGTTTATCAAAGAAAACATCAACGATAAAGCTTTGTTTGTCATATTCTCATTTGTTGATGCAGTAGAAAACAAAGAAAAATCTATTGAAATAGCACTCCAGCGTTTTAAGGATTTTGAGATTGAAGTTAAGGGATACTTTCAATTAGGAAGAAAGAAAGATATACAAGAGAACTTTAAAACAACCATAACTCGTAGCATCAAGGACATAGCAAATAATTATGATGTATATAATCCATATGCACATATATATTCCGTAATGTGTGATATGGAAGAATTACTAGTTAAATTCCAAACGGCTTTAACAAAAGAAATAAACAACCTTGATAAAAAGACAGACCATATTTCTGACACATATTCGTCTTCTCGCTCTCAATTTGTTACTGCTTGGAATAATTGTACCAATCGAATAAATAACACTATTGACACATTCAACGAGAGATGTAGTAATGCCATGTTCTGTGGAGGCGCTTCTAGTGCTATTGCAAATAATTTAAATTCAATAGTTAGCTCTCTAAGAGATATGGGAGAGGCCTACGACAAAATTGACGCTTCAAAGTTGATTGAATATGGCCAGCAAGTTACAGCAATGGGGCAATTCCAAACAAAAAATGAGCGTGCTTCTGAATTACTTAAAGAAATACAAGAGACAAAAAAAATATTTGATTAGAATATGTTGGAAAAAGCATTAATAAATAGTACTATTGATTCTGTTATTTTGAAATTGAAGGAAAATGACAGAATAACAGGTGAAGAAATAGAGCAACTGCAGAAATCTTTTGATTCACAGAATCTAGTTATTGGAGTTGTAGGCAAAATGAAAGCAGGAAAATCATCTCTTGTTAATGCGGTCGTTTTTGCAGACAACACCCTGCCCTCTGGTGCTCAACCAATAACAGTTACACTTACAGAAATCTCCTATGCTGAAAAAGATGAAGTTGAAATTACCTTATTGTCTTCCGATGATATTAGAGACTTGAAAGAAAAGGCTGCTTATACTGGAGATGATGTCTTGATGATAGACAAAGCTAAAAATGCCAAATATACATTAGAACATTTTCCTACAGATTATGAAAAAATAATAAAAGGAAATGACAAACTAAACGTACAATTAACAGAGTTAGAAAATTTTGTCTCAGCTGGTGGTAAATATAGTGGATTGGCAAAACAAGTATCTATAAGAATTAAAAATGAAAATTTAAAAGGTATCACAATAATTGACACTCCAGGATTTAATGATCCGATTGCATCAAGAGGCGAAACAACATGCAAGTGTTTGTCTAGATGCAACGTTATTCTCTTTGTTCATAATGAAGATGGTTATGACCAGATTGATGAAGAGCTTTTGAAAAATCAAATAGAATATGCAGGTATTTCTGATTTGGTTGATATTTTCAACAAAGTAGATTTGTTGCATATGTCTTTTTCAGAGTGGGATGATCAAAAGGAATACTATTTGGAAAAAAGAGATGAGTATATAGAGAAACTTGCCAAGGATAGTAATGTGCGTGAAGTAATAGAAAAGGCCAAAGCTATTCTTACGAGTTCCCTGATGGCTCTATGTGGACAAATTGCGCCTGATAAACGTTCTAACTGGATAAAACAAAGTAGAGCTACATACGAAGAAGAATATGATGAGTTCTGTAATGTAGACGAAGGCAGTTCGTTAAATGATTTACTTATTCAATATAGCAACATCAATGCTGTCATTTCCGAAATTAATAGAATTGGTAGAAGTAGTGCTACTTTTTTACTGGAAGCTCCATTAAAGACACTTAAAGGAAAGTTGGATGCAATTGTAGATGTTGTAAAATTAGAGATAGAAGGATGTAATGCAAAAATTTCATCTTATGATGCAAGCATTAAAACCGCAAATGGAGAAATTGAAGACATAGAGAATTACAGTAAAGAAATACTGTCTCAAATAGAGAATAATCCGTTAGATAGTAAAATACAGTTGAGAATCAATAAGACATTTGCGGATTTATGTACGCAAAGAAGTCTAAAGTCTTCTTCTGAATTTACAAAAGAAAACTATCCAGAACCAGAAATACTGACGACTGGTGTAAAAAAGCAAAATGTAGCCCAATTTAATTTATGCATAAGCAATTTTGAGGATATTATAAGAGATTCTTTAAATGATTTGCTCAATTCATTAAAAAGCATCATAAATGAATATGTAGGAGAGTTGACTGAAATGTTGGTCAAGAAAAAGATAAGCGAAGAGAATCGTAAACTCTTCAAACAAGGTCTTATTAATGAATTGTCTGGAAGACTTAATGCTGTTACTGTTGCCATTGCATCGCATACAATAGATAAAGCTCCAGCAGGACAGCAAATGCATTGGTCTTTATTCAAGACAACGTTTGAAAAAACGTTCAGTGACTCTTATTTTAATCAACTGTTGGAAGAGGTACGCCAAGCAACAAGCCGTAATAAAGGTGTATGTGACCCTTCCATACCAAAATACAAAATTCTGAAGCTAATTGATGAGTTAAAAACAACATTGGCTTTATCTCCCGAAGAAAAAGAGAACGCCAAAAAGGAAGAGCAACATAAAGTGGCTAATCTCACCAATGAATTACAGTCTTATAAAGACTACTCTAAGACAATAACAAATCTTTTAAAATAGTAAGGAAATGTTAGAATTTACATTAGGAACCATCTTTGGATTTGTAGCAGGATGCTCGTTAAAAGACTTCATAATGTCAAAATTGAGCAATTATAACAAGTCTTATTCGCAAAAATCTCCAATAAAATTGAATAGAGAAAAACTCAATGTTTACAATGAAGAAAGAAATGAAACAATTGCAGATGGAGAAGGATTTAATCTTTGCTCTATTCAGTCCACATTTGAAAAATATGGAGTAGATTTGGTTGGAACAAGTTCGTTCTCTATTCTGTTAGACACAATAGAGAGAGATGTATATAAAAAAACATTAATTCAATTTTCTACATCTATTCATACACCAGAAGATTTAGTGTTGCTTATTGAGAATGGAAATACATACAAAGAAAGTCTTCAAATACAACAATCTGCTAAATGTATCTTACTATCAGAAAAAAATATCAATCAAATTTTGGAACGAAATGGAATTGATATATCTGCCCCTACCTCTATAGAGGACAAAGTTCAATCAATAGTTTCTTTTTATGTTCTCAAAGGTTTGAGCCAATTCAAAAAAACAATGGGAACATCATTAGAACAATTCCTGTCAGATTTCAAAAATCAAAAAGATGTAACAATATTATTTGAAGGTATTATGAAGAATATAAATAAAGCTTTAGATTTTCTTTCATAATTTCGCTCTGAAACAAAACTGAAATTGGGTAGGAGGTAAATGTTATTCATAAAAGACATTTTCCTCCTACTTTCACATTTACCGACCTCCCACACCACCGTACGTGCCGTTCGGCATACGGCGGTTTCGTGCTTTTACACCTTACGGCGTGTGGCAAGTTGTTTTCAGCCATCCCTTTGAGATACGTCATTTCTATTCTATTGTCGGATTCCGTCCTATCGTGTAAATAGAGAGTTCCTTTTCGGACATCTGACTACAAAAGACTCTCAAGGTAGCAGTCATTTACTGTTGCACTGCACGATTTAGTCCTTCCCTATAGACAACCCGTGTCTTGGGTACTATGACCTCTGCTGACTTCTCACGACAAGCTTTACTCCGTCATGGTACATCGAATGATTCATCTTCACCCATGCGTCCGTGAGACCTTCTCGGATAAGGGCTTATTCTTTCCATATTATACCCACTTCATTTACACCAACCATTCCGAATAGCTATAGGACTTTGGTTTGTTTGACAATCTCATCCATGGTCAAATGCCTTATATGAAGTTTCCGTACGTTAGGTCTGTTCAGATTGCACCTCGCAGTGGACACCCTTGCTATTGGCTATACAATTCCTGCTATTAGGGTTTGTTAGGGACTTGCACCCATTAGAAAAGCTCATGCCGAGTATACCAAAAAACTTGCGAATTAGATTTCTCTTTTTCGCAAGTTTCTTGTTTTTATCTGATAGATTGGTTACCAACGCCTACTCTATAACATAAAAAGTATAACAATAAAACAGAAAAGAACATGAGTAAAACCAGTATCATAGACACCTCTGCTTTGAAAGACAAACTGCAAGAGTATGCAACAAAAGTCGGTCGTATTAGTGCTCGTCCACTCTTGTTGCTCTATTTCATCATGGTCAGCAAGGACACTCCAAAAAGTGATAAGTTGATGATTCTGTCAACCATATCCTATTTGATATTCCCTGTAGACTTGATTTCTGCTAAGCGTCTGCCTATTATTGGGTGGATAGACGAAGCGTTTTCGCTATCTGTCGCTTATCAGAAAGTGAGCAAGAATATCACTCCAAAGATAGAGCGCAAAACTGACGCAATACTTGACAAGTGGTTTCCTGAATATACCAACTACATTGAAGTCTTTGATTGATGGTTAAAGTAATTAAACACAAAATTAACATTTAAATATATAGCACCTATGGAAGTAAAAATAAAATACTCGGAGCTTCAAGATTTTATCTTGCATAATTTCAAGAAAGAAATGTCGTTGGCGTTTGTCGCTCCATCTACAGTTTCCGTGTCAACGAAAATAAAGGTCTTTGGCTTTGCGAAGAGTATAGGCGTAGAACTGTGTGTTGAGAAAATAGATTGTTCCAACCTACAGATAGCATATAGTGGTAAGTTAGGGGTTGAATTGCTTATCACTCCTGCCATTGCTTTCTTGAAGAGGCTTTTGCCAGACAAAACGAACTTTATAACTCAGAACTCAAACAATCGAGTAATCGTAAACCTGGCAGAAATAGAGCAGTTAAAAGGTGTGCTTGAAAAGGTAACACTGAAGAGTATATGTTTTGATGAAGAGCATGTTGTAATTGAGTCTTCCTTGAACATACCAAATTGTAAGTAAGTTTATAGCCAGACACATTAATACTTCGATAATGTTTACTACGCAGTTTTGGCTCATTGTTATAGGCATTGCTCAAATGATTGGTTGCAGTTGGATTTTCAGTAAATTCCAAAAACGAGCTTACAAACAGGAAATCCGAAGCAGACATTCTTATGTCTTGTTGGCTAAGTTGCTGGCAGAAGAAGAAAAACTTAGGTGCAACATCAGTAAATGCAATGAGGATGGTACAGGAGAAGTGTATCTTGGCTTACCGGAAGGGATAGTAAAGGTGTTTTCTCTTGGAAATGGTAGATTTGCTATTTCTCTTGTTGGAGCTGTTATTATAAATGACTTGCATGTAGACATGGCTCGTGAGATTTGTAAGGATTTGAACACTAAGGAAAGTAGAGTAAGGTATAGCGTTGGCTTTGAACCGGCCTTTTCCAAAACAGGAATTTCTATTACTTGTGACTTTGAGGAAGATGGCGACGATGAAACTACCGAATACGATATTCTTAGTTATGCCAAGACATATTTAGAGCTAAAGCAACAAGAACTACAAACAATATGGACTCAGAAAATGGAAGAAATGCAATAATACAAAAATATAAAAGACATGAACACAAATAAATACTTCAAGTTAGGCTTAATCACAATGTTTTTAGCCTTTTTCGGACAGTTGTCCTTCGCCCAAGAAGTGATAGTGGCTGACACTATTGATGCAGAAGAAGCATTTGGCAAAAAGCCCATCACCCAAGTACCATTGGAACAATGCGAACAGATAGACACTTGTAGCATTGCCAAGTTTGCCGTTGTTTCAAAAGGTGGCAAACAGGGTATCTATGACTTGGAGAAGCATGAGAATGTAACGGAGATAGATTTAGATGTTGCAGGTTTCTCACGTCGTTATGTGTCAGAAGATGGCATTGAGGTATTCTACTTCTATGTAGAAAAAGGGATTGAGTGTGGCACCATTGGCGTGGTTGGAGAAAACAATCAAACTGTTGGTGTATGGATGGACAATCCTGAATATGTAGCAAAACTTGATGAATGCACGACAATAGATAGCGTGATGACTCAAAAATGCGAAGATGTTTTGTCTGATGGGTTGAAAATGTTGAATGGAACATACGGACAGATTGCTGTTATAGATGCACAAACAGGAAGACTGAAATCATGGGTTGCATTGGAGAAAGATAGAGATGATTATTCAGAGGGCAAGCTATTGAAACAAGCATGTAGTCCTCGCATTTTGACACTTGTAGGCATTACTCCTATGTTGGCAGATATCAATGGTTCACTCAATGACAAGATGGATTTGTGCAGTGGCATATATAATATAGGTGACAGCATCAGCATTCGTGACCATAACTGGCGGTTATGGTGTAATGACTTGTCGCCAAGCATTGACACATAAATCTAACGTGGCTATGTTCAAGATACTCTTGGTAAATCGTGGCGAAAATGCTTTTGGTATATGGAAGAAAATGACAAGTGACGAAAAGCAAACAAACGCCATGGAATTGGCTGCGCTCTTTAATGGTGTCTATCAGAAGAACACTCTGACATTCCCTACTTTGCAAGGGGACTCAGTTACAGAGGAAACTTACAATAATATTACACCTTTAGGACGTAAATATCTGCAAGAGGTATTGATTGGTCTGAACAAAGGGAAAGGCATACAAGCATCTTATGCCCCAAAGAAAGTGGATATAGCAGGAGTATATGGCAACTACCAAGGCAAAGAACTTGAAAACGGTGAACATGAATTGGCAGAAATCTCCTTTGTCGGAGTTTTCCCACGCAAGAAACCTCGCTATGCCTTGGCTGTAATCATCAATAGACCGAATGAACAAACTCATGGTCCAAAGGATTTAGCCGATGGCATCGTGAATAATCTTGTGGAATGGTTGTCTAAACATTAACACTTGGAAATTATGGAAGAGGTTATCTACAAACATGAAACGAATGGTGAGTTCACAGGAATCTATGCGCAAATAGAAGATGGCAAACTCACCATTACCGAGCAAGATATGGGTGAATTTGAGAAAGAATATTCAAGAGACGGCGAGGTTGAGTCTTTCGTATTCTTTGATGTGGCAAATACCAATCGTCTGATGAGGTCTTTGCACGCATCTGACGACTATAGTCTTATCGAATCATTAAAAAAGAAGTTCAAAAAACATGGGAGTTGCATGAAAAGCGAGATCTGCTATTATTGCGATGAACATGACATCAAGTATCAAACACAAGTATATTATTGATAGAACAATATGACACAGCAAGCCAAGATTCCCATATTATTGAATATAATATTGTCGGAAATATTACGTTACAGATAGATTAGAGGTTACATTTGCCTCTATACTATCATAAACTAAAAAGAATCGTAATATGGAGATAAGATATGCAACAATAAGCAAGACTGGTAGAAGGCATAATAACGAGGATGCTTACAAGGTCATTGATATGCCACAAAACAATCAGTTTATGGGAATAGTCTGTGATGGCATGGGTGGTCATTCCTTTGGAGAGACTGCCAGTGAAACGGTATGCAATACTATATCTGACTTTTGGAAGAAACACATTGATACGCCTGATTGCGACTCAAAGGTGAAACTTGCTTGCAAGAAAGCGAGTTGTGCTATTGACAAAAAGTCGTTCGAGCTTCATCATGTGGAGATGGGTACGACCATGGTTATGGCGAGCATTGAGAACGATGTGGCAACCATTGCGCATATTGGTGATAGTCGTTGTTATGTACAAAGACCTGGTGATGGATTACTTTATCAGACAAAAGACCATATCCGGCTTGATTTTGGATGGGAGCTTGTTGCCAAGTGCTTCTTCTCTTACCGCCCAGAAGTGGCAGTACCAGACATCCGACAAATCAAACTACAGACAGGTGACAGAGTTTTACTTTGTTCGGACGGACTGTACAAAAGCATGGCTCCTGACATTTTGCAAGCAAGGATGATGGATGACAAAACATTGGAAGAGATACTTGACGTTTATGATTACCTTTGTGAAAAACAAGGAGATGACAATTATACGGCAATATTGATTGAATGTTTCTGAATATAGGGGAAAGAATTATGAAGACTCGTTATACATTGTTTGTATTGGGCGTTGCACTGTTATTGATAGCTTCTTGTAATAGAGAAGATATAAGCATTACTTATTTCAAACAACTGCAAAATACATCTAACAACGCCAACAAGGAAGATTCCTTGATGAAGCCTTGTGGATTTATAGAATATGACTCCGTTCGATTCTCGGATGGTTCATATGCTGTACATCGTTTGCAATATGCTCCACAGAACAGTCTGACGGAGTTCTTTGATAACAAGGGACGAACGATTGCCACGATAGCAAGAGCATCGGAATGTTATGCACAAACTCTTGTGTATGATTACGATGATGAAGGACGGTTGTCTCATCTCCTTCAATATAAAAGTGAAATCTTTGAAGGATTGGATTCTGACAGCACAAGCTATGGAAGGAACAAAGATGGGTATCTTGGATTTCGACAAATGATAGCAGATATGGTTTATGAACATCCTGACACTGCAAAATACCAACAGACGAACATTGAATATGATAAAGATGGCGATGCTGTAAAAGCCTATATGGTATATGGCAGTGATAGCATTGTTGCGCCAAGCGGATATAAGTTGACCATAGCGGTAAAACCTTGCCTGAGTTTTTGGCAAAGCGACTTGAATGGTGGCTTTTATATCTTCCATGTGACAATGGAACCTAAAAGAAAGGATTTGCAAAATTATAAGGTTTGCCGATTTGCAGATTATCTGCCCTCAATGGAATCGCAATATCGGAATGGGCGCATTGTCAAAACAGTATGGCACCATGATCCATGTATAGAGTCAGATGATAAAGACCTTGTCTTCATTCCAATAATAACTGATGACTTGAATGTATATTCCGTTACGTGGGAGGATGGCAGCAAGCATCAACGTGTATATAAAGACGGGCTATTGGCATATAAGCAAGAAATCAGCAGGTATGGTACTGCGTTGAAAAAGGAAACGTACTCTTTCCTATCAGACAAAAAGGTCAAAGTTACATTTGAGACCATTGATTATAAAACCAAAGCATTGAAGACAATATCAACTTCAGTCATGAATGTTCCTAACATGGAAAAGTTTCGTGAGGACATGAATGTAATCAGTGGAAATTACAGATGGGAAAATTATTACAACAAATAAAAACTTACGGATATGGACAAGAATAGTTTAAAGGATGCCTACGATATAGGTGAGAATATCGCAGTGTTTAGTGGTGAAGGAAGAAGTTACACCATCATCAATAAGGAAACAGGTAAGACAAGACAACTTGTAAGTGAAGACGGAAGCCTTCTTGTGACAGATAACGAGATTGACTTTGATGCAATATATAAGGGATGTCCTGATTTCAATGGATGTAAATCTGTTCGATATCGGTTCGGCAGATATGACAATTTCAGAAATGGTGTTTGTGCCATCTGCTGGACAATATATCCCGATGGACGCTACTTTGCTGATGAGGATGGTTTCGGAATGGAAGATAATGACGAAGAGAATGCTTATTGCATTATCAATAAGGACTTGGAAATCATCGTGCCTTTTCAACCAATGGACGATGTAAAGGAAATGTTGAAGAAATACGAGAAGTAAGTATGTTAGGAGCTATTATTGGTGACATCGTGGGTAGTACTCGTGAATGGCACAACATAAAAACAGAAGATTTTGAAATGGTTCCGCCAGGTAGCCGTTTCACAGATGATACTGTTATGACTCTTGCTGTAGCGGAATGGCTCATGACAGATTCTAAGCATAAACCAGAAACACTTGTGGCTTGTATGCAAAGGCTCGGGCGTAAATATATTAATGCAGGATATGGCAGCATGTTCCGCAAGTGGCTATTGAGTGAACATCCGCAACCATACAACAGCTTTGGTAATGGTTCAGCCATGCGAGTCAGTCCGATTGGGCTATATGCAAATTCATTAGAGGAAACTCTGGAACTTGCTAGAATTTCTGCGTCTGTGAGCCATAACCATCCAGAAGGTATCAAGGGAGCGCAAGCTATAGCAGGCTGCGTATATCTAAAAAGCCATGCAGATTGGAGTACAGAACATTATAAAATCAATCAGTTCGTTACAGAAACCATAGGCTACAATCTTGACTCTCAACTTGAAGATATACGAAACGAATATACGTTTGATGTTACTTGTCAAGGTAGTGTGCCTATTGCTATAATGGCATATCTCCAAAGGTACAACTATCCTCCAGAGAAGGCTCTCCGTCTAGCAATATCCATGGGTGGAGATTCGGACACGATTGGATGTATGACAGCAGCAATAGCAGCTGCGGAAAAACTCAATGTAATTGGTAGTGATTTCGATGACGAGGTTATAAAGAAATGTCGTGCGTTACTTCCAACAGATTTGCTCGACATCAATGATCGTTTTGAAGGCTTTATTTCAAAACCTCTCAAACAATCATATTATTTGCATGGGTATTTATATGCGGGCGAATATCCTGGCGATAGAAATGATGAGGTAGCAAAACGAAAGATTGAGCACATGGTTCACTTCGGAATAAGACATTTCGTTGATTTGACTGTAGAGGGTGAACTAAAGCCTTATCGTCATCTTTTGCCTAAAGGTGTTACCTATATGCGTTTTCCGATACCAGATTGCGGAGTACCAAAATCCATAGAATCTGTAAACCTACTCATAGACAAAATAGAAGACCTTTCAAAGATGGGAGGTTACACATATATCCATTGTTGGGGAGGAGTAGGACGAACTGGAACCATCGTCGGATGCCTTAAAGCACGGGAACTGAAAGATTATAATGACCTTGATGTTCTACAGGTGCTTCGCAATTTCTTTAGTGGAATGCCAAAGTCCGCATATCGCAAAACACCCGACACGAAAGAACAAGAAAAAATCATCATAGACTTTGCAGAAAAGGTTGGAGTTTATAATGACTTTCAGAAGAACATCATTCGAGACAGTATAAAAGGATGCTTGATGGCAGGTGCTGTTGGCGATGCATTGGGTTATCCTGTAGAGTTTATGAGTTATAGAGGAATCTTGTCAAAATATGGGAATAGTAGCATCACTCAATTCGATCTGTCAAAAGAAGGTAAAGCACTTGTAAGTGATGACACCCAAATGACTCTGTTTACGGCTTGTGGTATGCTTATGGGTGTTACACGTGGTTATATGAGGGGTATTGGAGGTGCTCCTGAAAATTATGTGGATGGTGCATACATAGACTGGTATTATACACAAACTGGAGTGAAAGAAGATATATTTGACGATTTTCATTACACTTGGTTACGTGATTTGCCGGAATTGGCTCATCGTCGTGCTCCAGGAAATACATGCTTGTCTGCTTGTGAAAAGCTGCTAAGAAATGAAAAAGTGAGCAATATGAGCAAAGGCTGTGGTGGCATCATGCGTGTAGCTCCTATGGCATTATTGATGGCTGGGTACAAGGGACGAGGAACTTCGTTTTACGACATTCCTGTCATGGATGAAGCTGGGGCAAAAGTTGCAGAAGTGACTCATAAACATCCTCTAGGCTTTTTGCCAGCAGCTATGCTCACACATCTTATATATAAAGTTGTCTGTATGGATGCCGTTCAAGTCAAGAGATATATAAAGGAATTGGTGTCTGAAACTATAGAGAGCCTTGACACAATATTTGTCGGAAAATATGGACAAGAGAAGAATTTCTTGGCAAATCTTACTCATAAGGCTATTGAACTTGCTGAAAACAACAAATCAGACATTGAGAATATTAAACAACTAGGGGAAGGCTGGACTGGAGATGAGGCATGGGCGATTGCCTTATATTGTACAGTTCGCCATATTGACAGTGTGGAAGATGCAATCACAGCTGCTGTCAATCACAGCGGAGATAGTGATTCCACAGGGGCAATTTGTGGTAATATAATTGGAGCAATTTATGGGTATGAATTCATCAACGAGCAAAATATATGTTGTCCTAAAGGTAAAAAGCTCGAAGATACACTTGAACTGACAAATGTCATTTTGACTCTCGCAGACGACCTCTATACAAGTTGTGTCATTAGTGAATATGAACCAATAGACACACCTGAGAAAAAACGATGGTATGCTCGATATTGTCAGATGATGGCTAACGGATTATAATTTTTCCTATTCAAAAGGCAAGACGTTATGCTGATAATTCATCCAAAAGACAGAATAACTTCTGTACTCTCTATCCAGTATGAGAAAATGGATGCAAATGTGGTTAGTGGCAAATGTTCCAATAAAGAAATGGAACATTTGCTACATCATGTTTCCACGCAAGAACGAATCATACTACTTAATCATAGCTGCTGAAAACGGAGGATGTCCACCCACCCAAAACGGGGATAGCCGTTCACTTTTCAGGCTCTTTAGTCTAATGGCGTTGCAAAATTAGTCATTTATGTTGCCAATTTTATAGATTTTGAAAATTCTATGTTTTTCCAGTGATAGATGGGTTACTTTTATCCCCTCTTTGTCATAAAGGAGTGTGATAGCTTCGAGTGATGTTGAAATAACTATATGGATATAAAGAAAGGACAAGCAATGAAGATCAGGTATGCGACAATCAGTAAGGATGGAAGGCGCTCTAACAATGAGGACTTCTTCGTGGTCATGGACCAGCAGGAGAGGGGGCGCTTTTGGGGTATCGTGTGTGATGGGATGGGTGGTCACGCTTGCGGGGAGGTGGCGAGCGAGACGGTGGCTCATGCTGTATCGGCATACTGGGAGCAGCATGCGGAGGAAAGGGATAGTGAGGCTAAAGTCGTGGGGGCTTGCCAGGAGGCGACGCGTGCTATTGAGCAGAAGGCGAGAGAGATAGGAGTGAAGGAAATGGGAACGACGATGGTGATGGCAAGTATCGAGGGGGATATTGTGACCATAGCTCATGTGGGAGACAGCAGGTGCTATCTGCAGCGGCCAGGCCAGGGGGTGATGTATCAGACGCAAGACCATGTGAGGTTGAGCTTTGGGTACGAGATCGTGGCGCGCAGTTTCTTCAGCGGTCATCCGGAGGAGGCGATTGCCGACGTGGTGCAGTTTCCTGTTTGTCCGGGCGACCGGATTTTGCTTTGCTCCGATGGGGTCCACAAGAGTATGGAGCCCGAGGACTTGGAGGCAAGGATGATGGAGGCGAAGTCGCTGGAGGAGATACTGCATGGTTTCGACCTTAGCTGCTGGAAGTATGGCGACGATAATTATACGGCTATTCTGATGGAAGTGGAGTAGCGAGGGAATAGAATTGAGTTGAAGCAAATGAATTATTACGATAGCAAAAGAATCAACACGTTGGCAAAGAAATCGTCAAGGTGACAAAGTGAATCAATAAATCAATAAGATGACAAATAAAATCTATAAATCAAAATAAAGGAAATCATTATGATGGAAAAAGGAATTAACAGTAGTGTGAAAAAGGCGTTTTATGGTTTGGATTGGACTATCTGCTTCTTGTGGGCAATAGGCGTGGTGGTAGTCGGCTATGGCTGGTTCCCGTACTTCCCTGTCAATCTAGTGGCATTGATGGTACTGTTTCGCATCGTGTGCTCGTTCGCCCTTTACAAGGGTGAGAAAAAGGCTTGGGCCTCGGGGCTGGTTGCTCTTGCGCTGATGGCACTCAAATGGTTGATGGATGCTGATGTGCATATGTGGATTCTTACCTCGAAGGCGTATGCTATGATGGGCATGGAGACGGACAAGCCAAGGGAGGAAGTGTTCCCGTGGGTGCTGAAAGTATGGCTGGGACTGTTTCCTGTCGTTGCCTATGCCGTCAATGCGATGCGCAAGGGCGGTATGGTGGACAACTTGACGTGGAAGGAAGCGATGGGACTGTTGCTTTGGACGGACCGACGAGCCAAGACCTACTGCGCCCTGCTGTTGGTGGCGCTCTTTGCCTTGTATTTCGGGCTGGCCCTCTACGACCATGCTTGCGCCTTGGCTTGTGTTGTGGCGCCCATGGTCAGTCTTTATCTGCTGCAAAGGCTCCGTGGTGTGGCGATGAGGAAACTATGGGTGGTGGCTGTTGCCATGATCACGTTCTTCTTGTCGCAGTTTGAGGCGGGGGGGGAGCGTGTGGCGATGCTCGGTCTCAGTCTTTGTGTGATGGCCTATGCTTGTGGTGGACTCCTCAGGAGCGTGAAGGACCTGCCTTTCTATGTAGTCGTTGTGGGCTATCTGGGTGTATTGCTGCCCTGCATGGCTATTGGCAGCAATCCCTACTGTTGCCTGGATGTTGCCAGGGTGTTCCGTCAGCGCCTTGATGCTTACCCGGGCATTCTCGTCGTCAAGGACCCGGAGACGGGGAAGGTGGGCTTGCGCTACCGTTACGGAATGCTGGTGAAACCGGAGTTTGACTCTTTCGCCTTTCACACGGCCAACAATCGGATAGGTGTGCTGGAGATGAGGCGCAATGGTTATTATACGCTCTACGACCTTAGGTCAGAGAAGCGCTGGGTGGCGGACCATATTGACCATTCGCTGCAGGATCGGATCTGCAAGGTGGTGGAAGGCCATGCGAATGTGTATGACTATGAGAGTAGCGAACGCATGGAGATCAGAGTGACGGAGCTGGCTTCCAACAAACTCAATACTTGCACGGGACTGGTTTCCAACCACCAGCTTGATGCTTGCACTAAACAGGAATCCAACAAACTCGTCGCTTGTGTCAAGGCCAGGAAGATGGAAACCGTCTATTACGACTGCGATCCAGTCCCGTTTATCCCCACCGACTCGATAGCGAGGACTGCGGGGGAGGTGGTCCGCGACACGGTGGTGACGCCGAATGAGTTTACTCTCCATTCGATCAGTTATGCTCAGGTCGTGACGGTCGGCAAGGGGCAGACCTACTTGGTGCAGGTGCTGCTGGCGCGGGAACAAAAGCCTACGCAGCAGGAGGCCGTGAACCTGGTGCAGAATGTTGTGGGCTTATTGAGGAAATAAAGTGTGGCGTGACTTTTATGCCTTTGTCCATAAAAGTCACGCCATGAGACGTATTCCATAAAACTTACGCCATGAGACGCAGTTCGTAAAAGTTATGCCATGAGGCGCAACACCTCCGCCACTTGTTCTGCCATGGGGCGCTGCGTGTCGATCCAGTGGATGGTGAGGCCGCGGCGCTCCATGCCCCGAAACCAGGTCATTTGTCGTTTGGCAAACTGGTGGATGGCGATTTCCAGGCGGCTGAACATCTCGTCGTAGGAGGTGCGGCCGAGGGCATATTCGGTGACAAACTTATATTCCAGGCCGTAGTAGATCAGGTCCTCGGCGGGGACCGTCTTGAGCAGACTTTTTATCTCCTCTACCATTCCTTCCTCCAGTCGTTGGTGCAGGCGGCGGGTGATGCGTGCGCGGCGTGTCTCCCTATCGACCCATGTGCCGATGATGGTGGAGGGGATGGGTGGCACCTGGCTGTTCTCTGTGGGCGTATGGAGGTTGTACTCCTCTATCTCTATCGCGCGGATGGCCCGCTGGCAGGAGTCCACGTCCGTGCGGTTGTGCATCGTGGAGTGGTTGCGCGCCTTCAGGTCCTGGAGGATGACGGTCAGCTCGTCGAGCGTCTTCCCCTCCAGTTCTGCCCGCAGCGTGGGATTCTGGGGCACGGGCGAGAGCTGGTAGCCCCGCAGTACGGCCTCGATATAAAGTCCTGTGCCGCCACAGAGCACGGGCTGGCGTCCACGACGGCGGATGTCCTCGTAGGCCTGGAGGAAGTCGCGCTGGTATTCGAAGAGGTTGTATTTCGTCCCTGGGTCACAGATGTCTATCAGGTGATAGGGGATCGGTGTGCCCTCCACCACATAGTCGGCGAGGTCTTTGCCCGTGCCGATCGTCATGCCTCGATAGACCTGACGACTGTCGGCGGAAATGACTTCGCCGTCCAGCTCATAGGCAAGGCGGGTGGCAAGGGTCGTCTTGCCGCTTGCCGTGGGCCCAAGGATGGTCAATAATTGCTTCATGGATGCAAACTTACATAAAATTTCTGGAAAAAGCGAGTAGCAGGGAGAAAAAGTTCAGACCCTCTGTCCTCGCTCACAGTTTCAGACCCTTTGTCAGGTTCGTCCGGGACATGGAGTGATTCGACGTGGACATATAGAAAACAACTTGAACAACTTTTACAACAAGTTACAACGCTTCGCGGGGACATTGCCTCTTCGAGGCCCATGCAGACCCAAGGGTTGCTTGTAGCGAAACAACTATATACAACGCTTCGCCAGGACAATCAGCAGAAAATTGCCAAGGCGAAAACGTGTCATTTATGGTATCCTTTCTCGTCATGATCACAGTTTCAGACCTTCTATCGGTTCGGTGCGGACGAAGGCAGCAGCGAGATAGGAGGTGAGGGAGAGGAGCATCAGCAGGGCGAAGTAGATGCGGTAGCCGAGGTAGTCGGCGAGGATGCCGGAGAGTGCGCCCGAGACCGTGATGCCGATAGCGGCGAGGGCAAAGCAGTAGGAGTAGAACATGACGGGATGGTAGCCCCGTGAGAGGTGGGCGAGGTAGGCGACGAAGGCCATGATGCCGAAACCGAAACCAAACTGCTCCAGGAAAACGCTGAGGGTGATCAGGGAGAAGCTGGTCGTCAGCGTATAGGCCATCAGGACGTAGAACACTTTTGGCAGCGTGATGGCGAGCGTCATCGGCCACAGCCAATAGCGGAAGCCGTGGAGGTGGATGCAGCGTCCGCCGAGCAGGCAACCGAGCAGCATGCCGAAGGCACCCACCGTGCCCTGGGTGAAGGCCAGTTCCTGTGGCGAGAGGCTCAGTCCGCCATTGCTCCCGGGGTCGACAAGAAACAGGATGCCGACGCGGTAGAAGAAGCCCTCGGGGAGGAGGAAGAGCAGCAGGAAGAGCATCTCGAAGCGGAAATAGCGACGGTCCGTCAGTTTGCGGAGGTCCTCCAGCAGCAGGGCCTTGTAGTCGTTGCGCTTGCGCACCAGTTGCTCGCCGAGCGGCACGAGGACCACGGCATGATAGACCGCCAGCAGGAGGATGAAGCCCCCCAGCAGTTCGCAGACCGTGCTCCACGCCATCGGTATGCGGCGATGGATCACCTCCAGGTTGCCTCCCACCATCGCGGGAATGCCCAGCGCCAGGGCAAAGGCGGCGCAGGTGGCGGCAGCCCGTGTGGCGGGCACCTGCTGGTAGAAGCGACGCTCGGAGCAGATCATGAAGTAGCGGCCGATTCCTACGTCGTGGAAGGCCGCCGCCAAGGCCTCGGCGTAGAAGAGGAGGAGGAAGGCGGGAAGCCATACTTTCAGCCGCAGCACGATCCCCATGGCCAGGAAGATCAGTCCCATCAGCACTTCGGCGTAGAGGATGAGATGGTGGCAGTCGGTCAGTTGGCGGGAGAAGCGGCCCAACAGTGGGCGGAGGATGAAGGGGATGAGGGCCAAGGAGCAGCAGAAGAGGTTGACTGCATTGCTCACCTCCATGCGGTTGAGCACGATGGGCACGAGAGCGAGGATGGCGACATAGGGTATGCCGCGCAGCAGATAGAGCGTGGGAACCCACGAGAGGTGGCGTTCCCAGGCCCTTGCAGCCCTTTCTCTTACCAGATTGCTTCCCTTTTCCATCATTGTACTATTTTCCCTTAGCCCTGCTGTTTTTTCTTGCCAAACTCAGGGTCGATCTTGATGAAGAGGCAGACGACAAACGTTGCCGCGCAGCAGAGGATCGTCCAGAGGAAGAAGTGGCGGTAGCCGATGAGTTCCTGCAGCCATCCGGCCATCATGCCCGGAAGCATCATTCCCAGGGCCATGAAGCCCGTGCTGATGGCGTAGTGGGACGTGCTGTGCTCGCCTTCCGAGAAATAGATGAGGTAGAGCATGTAGGCCGTGAAGCCAAATCCGTAGCCAAACTGCTCGATGAAGACGCAGGTGTTGACGATCCATAGCGCGCTGTCCTGGGCGTAGGCGAGATAGACATAGACGAGGTCGGGGAGCGTGATGGCGCAGACCATCGGCCAGAGCCAGCGCTTCAGTCCGCCTTGCGAGGCAGCGATGCCACCGAGGATGCCACCCAAGGTCAGTCCGATGATGCCCACCGTGCCATAGACGATGCCCACCGTGCTGGTCGAGAGGCCGAGTCCTCCCTTCACTATCGGGTCGAGGAGGAAGGGGTTGATGATCTTGACGAGCTGCGCCTCGGGCAGACGGAAGAGCAACATGAAGAGCAGGGCGGGGACGATATTCTTCTTCATGAAGAACGAACGGAACGTCAGCAGCGACTCGCGCAGGATGCCACCCACCGTGCGGTCGGGGGCGTGGCGGTCGGAGGCAGGTTTGGGGAGCGCCCAGGCGTGGTAGAGGCTCGCGAGGAAGAAGAGGATGGAGAGGATGGCGAAGACCACCGTCCAGGAGAGCGGTATCTTGCCCGTATGGTCCTCTATCAGTCCTGCGATGATGACGAGCAGTCCTTGTCCCGCTATGGTGGAGATGCGATAGAACGTGCTGCGTATGCCGACGAAGAACGACTGCTCGTGGCTGTCGAGGCCGTGCATGTAGAAGCCGTCGGCCGCGATGTCGTGGGTAGCCGACGTGAAGGCCACCAGCCAGAAGAACGCCAGCGTGAGCCGGAAGAAAAACTGTGCGGGGATGAAGAAGGCGATGCCCGCGAAGGCGATGGCGAGGACCGCCTGCATGGTGACGATCCACCACCGCTTGGTGCGGACGAGATCGACCATCGGGCTCCAGAAGGGCTTGATGACCCACGGCAGGTAGAGCCAGCCAGTATAGAGGGCGATGTCCGTATTGGAGATGCCCATCTTCTTGTAGAGGATGACGGCTATCGTCATCACGGCGACGTAGGGCAGTCCCTCGGCAAAATAGAGGGAGGGCACCCACGCCCACGGGTTGATATGTCGCTTGCTATTCTCGGTCATAATCATTGTTCTATGGAAGGTTTGTAAAGCGTTTTTAGTGTGGCGCCAGGGTAGTAGTGGCGGAGGATGGCCTCGTGGTCGTAGCCCTTCTCGCCCATCATGGCCGCCCCGATCTGACACAGTCCCACGCCGTGGCCCCAGCCTGCGCCCGAGAGGTGGAACGCCTGCGGAACCCCATCCTCGCCTTGCTGCGTCTCGACGACGAAGGCGCTGCTCTTCAGGTGGCTCTCGCTCAGCGTGCGGCGTATCTCCAGTTCCTTGCCGATGACGCGCTCCCTTTCCGTGCCCACGATCTTCAGGCGGACGATGCGTCCGCTCTTGCCGCGCTCCAGGGGGACGAGGTCGAGGATCTTGCCAAAGCGCAGTCCCGTCTTGCGGGCGATGAGGCTGGCGAGCTCCTCCTGGGTGTAGTCGATGTGCCAGCGATAGAAGTCGGCGGTCTCCTGGTCGTAGCCGTTGAGCACCTGGCGCAACACCTGCTTGTCCTGCGTGTTGCAGAAAGCGGGCGGTGCGGAGAGAATCCACTTGCGGGCCGTCTCCTCGTCGGTCAGGTCGGGCAGCGCGTCTGCCGCCTGGCCTGCTTGCGCGGGGCGGTCGAGGAAGGCGGCGAGATAAGGCTTGTCCTCATCCTGCCAACAGGCGGAGAAGACCTCCGTGGCACCGCCGCAACACTTGCTGAAGCGCGCGTCGCAAATGCCCTTGCCGTCCCACAATACTTGTCCATAGGTGCTGCGTATCGCCTCCTCCACATGATCCGACACCATGCGGGTGATGCCCTGGTAGCGCTGGCAATGGTCGTCGGCGCATACGTCGAAGCGCTGGTGGTCGTCGCGGTCGTACCAGCGCACCAGTTCCTCCTCCGTCTCCCATCCTCCACAGGTCTCCGCGGAGGGATGGTCTGCATTGATGTGATGCGCTATCTGCGTCAGGAGCCAGCTGCGGGAGATGATGGCATGGGCCCGCAGGAGCGATGGCGACGAGGTGGCCCGCATCTCGCTGGAGATGACACTGGCGAGATAGCGCTCCACGGGCAGTTCGTTGATGACCCACACCCGATCGCCGTCGGCCTCCAGCCGCAGCATCCCCTCGAAGGTCTGCGCCTCCTTGCGCTCCCAGTGGAATCCGATGCCGATCGTGACCTCGGGCAGCGTGAACGAAGACTGCGGGGAATGGGGAGCGAACGTGAGCGTGTCGTATGATCTTTCCTGCCAAAGAAGCCTTCCGTCCTTCGCCCTCACGGTCTGCGGTCCCGTCTGTAGCGTGCCGTTGACCATGAAGGAGCCCTCCAGGACAAAGGCCACCTCTGGCCCGCTCGTGATGCCTACGGCGACCCTCGGTTCCTGCAGACGGCGCAACACCTTGGCGAAGGCCTCCTGCCCAAGCGCCACCTCGCCGACCGTCTTCACCAGCAGGGAGGGCGGCAGTCGGTCGAAGTCCTCCTTGCGCGGCGTGATGACCAGTCCTGCCATGTCGAGCGCACCCGGCGAGATGAGCATGCGGTCTGCTTCGCACGAGGCCGTGTAGCAGGCGGGGCGGTGCTTCTCCCGAGGCAGCAGAATGGTGACGACGCTGTCCTCCTCTCGCCATGCCAGCACGTTGAGCATCGGCTCGGTGTCATCGGGATGGCAGGGCAGGGCTGCATAGGCCCTGCGGAAAAGCGTCTGCGCCAGGGATTTGTCGTTGCTGATCAGCACCAGGGTGGGGAAGGGGTAGTCCTCGATGGTGCAGAGGCGGTTGTCGGCGTCCAGCCGCGCCACCTCCCGTAGCCGCTCCCTCCATCCGCGCCAGTCGCGGCAGAGCGGCACCACACTTCCGTCTCCCCCTTGGAAGTGGAGATGGTCGGGCGCACTGGCCCCACATTTCGGCCCGTTGTAGAAGAACAGAGTGCCCTCGAAGCGGTCGGCCAGTTCGTAAAGCGTGGCGAAGGAGTCGAGGATCGTCTGGGGGCGGTGGCGCCTGGCGGCGATCGTGAAATGGGTCGGGAGGATGGGGAAGGGATTGACGAGCACGTCGAAGTCCTCGCCGAAGGCCCATTCCTTTTGAATCTCAGGACGATGGTCCTTGCAGAGGAAGCAGGGACGCTGGGCCAGCGTCTTCTTATCGACCTTGGCTCCCGTACTGACCATGCGAGCGGGGTTGTACTGGGCACTGACCGCACCGAAGTCTCTCACCTCCACGCGTGCCAGGTCGGCGTAGCGTGCGGCCGTCTCCGGCCATGTGGCCATCTGATTGTGGAAAAACTCGGAGAGCGTCATGCTTGGTGGTTGTTGTTGAGGCTGATGCGTGCCCGCAGTTCGATGGTGCGCAGTCGGTCTTTATATAAGTTGTTGGCGTTGGTCTTCTCGATGCTCAGTCCGTGGTCGCTATTACCCGTCCAGCGGCGGCAGAGATAGATCGGATCGTAGATGCGGCCGATGCGGTACTGGCGGCTCACGGCCAGTCCCATGGCATAGTCCTCGCCATAGCTGGTGTTGGGAAATCCGATGCGTCTTGCTATCGAGGTGAGGAAGGCCCGCGGCGCTCCCAGTCCGTTGATGCGCAGGGCGTTGTTGGCCCCGTTGTCGTCCGTCCATTCCTTGTGGTCGATCACGCCTGGCGGAAGCGTCTGCAACTGGAAGTCGCACATGCGGTAGGAGCCAACCACCATGGCGCAGTCCTGCTTCTGGAAGGCATCGACTACCCGCTGCAGCGTATGGCTGTCGAGATAGAGGTCGTCGCTGTCGAGCTGCACGGCGTAGCGTCCGCAGCGCGGGTCGTTGATGGCCCAGTTCCAGCAGCCACCGATACCGAGGTCCTCGCGCTCGGGGATGATGTGGACGACGCGCGGGTCGCGGGCCGCCAGTTGCTCTATCAGGTCCGAGGTGCCGTCGGTGCTATGGTTGTCCACCACGAGGACGTTGAAGTCGAAGCCAGTCTCCTGTCCCAAGGCCGACTCCACCGCGTCGCCGATGGTCTTGGCGCGGTTGAGCACGGGGATGATGACGGAGGCCGTGACGGGGAAGTCGCCCGCCACATCGGGCTTCTGGTAGCGGTCGGTATGGACGAGGCCGCCGACTGCCCGCAGATGCTCCGTCACGATCTGCTCCATCTCCACCTGCACGTCGCGGTTGCGCGGATCGACATAGTCAAACTGTCGTTCGCCTTCTGCGCTCACGGGTTGCTTCTCCTCCGTGTAGAGGTATTCGTTGAGGTGGAAGATCTCGCCCTGCCGGCTCAGTTGCAGACGCAGGTCGTACCAGCCACCATACAGCCAGTTGGCGCCGAAGTCGCAGCGCTGGATCGCGTCCGTCCTAACGAGCACCAGCGGCCCGAAGTCGAAGTCGTCTCGCAGCGCACCCTCCTGGTAGTCTATCACGGGGTGCTTCGTCCGCTGGCCCTCCTCCGTCTCGTAGAAGTCGGCATAGACCATGACGGCCCCCGTGCTGTCGGCCACTTGGAGCAGCCTTTGCTCCGCGCCGTAGCCCAAGGAGACGGTGTTGTCGGTCAACTGTATCAATACGTATTTTGTGCGCGCTGCTTCCGCCATCTCTCTCACTGCCGCCGACGAGGGGCGGGGCGATTGGAGGTCCACACGCGCTATTCTTTCTCTTTCCATAACGCTTCTTGATGTCTTGTTCTGCAAAGTTACGGAAAAAACGCTGATGCCCAAAATTTTTTCAGATTAAACGCCCTTGCGAGGCGGATGTCCCGCCAAAACGCAACGCCGCCTCGCTCCACGGCTCCCTCCCCCGTGTGGGCAGATCCTCCCCCTGCTGCCGTCCGGTGTCCTCTCGACACGAGTTCGGCGCGGTTTCTGTAGGAGGTCTGCCCGCTGCTGCCCTTCTTTTTTTGTTGGTATATATATAGTGTCTTAGTCAAAGTTGTTTTTACTCTCTGTTTGCTTGTGATAAGCGCAGCAGCTATTGGGTCGGGTCGTCCGTGAAGCGGGCGAGTCTGCTTTTCGGTTCTTTCGTGCGTTCAGTTCGTTTCTTCCCGCGTGTTCAGTTCATATCTTTCCGAGACTTCGGTTCCTTTCTTTCCGCATGTCCGGGTTCATTCCTTTCCGAATCTTCGGCTTCTTTCCGAGCGTTCGGTTCAGTTTTCCTCCTTGATAGCGGAGGCCGGTCTCACTGGTTGGCCACAGTCTCGATGATGGATCTTGCCACCATGACCATCTGATACATGTCCTCGGCGCAAGTCCACTCGTAGATGCTGTGCTCAGCCTGTTGTCCACTGTAGAGGCAGGGGCCGCCCTTCTGTCCCTTGGCCGCCAGCATGGCCGCTGTCGTGCCGCCACGCTCGCTGCGGGGCGTCAGTTTCACGCCCTCTTTCTCTGCCGCCTTGATGATCAGGTCGCACAGGCCGGGATACATCGTGTAGGCCACGTTCTCATACTGCATCACCTCGGGGTCGGCGTCAATCATGACATAGGGGAAAGCCTTGGCCGTGAGCTTGGAGGCCTCGTCCAGAAGCTGGCGGAACGTGTCGCCATCCTGGGCGTCGAAATAGCGCAGGCGCACTTTCACGAGATAGTCCTCCGTTATCTCATTGCCCATCTCGTCGATGGGGTGAGAGACAGAGTAGCAGTGGATGTAGCCCTCCTTGTCCTTGCTGGCCGAGGGGTGAGTCTCGGGCGGCAGTTGTCCGATGAAGTAGGAAGCAGCGGTCAGCGCGTCGCCATACTTGGTGTAGAAGCCGTTGCCGGGATGAGCGTTCTTGCCATGGAAGCGGTAGGTGCGGGCGGCCGCGGTGAAGTTCTCCACCGAGAAGGCCGTGGGGTCGTTGCCGTCCACGTCGATGACGATGTCAGGCTGTCCAGCTACATACTCCTCCTCGAAGCGGTCGGCGGCACGGCCAATGTCCTCGTTTTGTGAGAAGACGAAGTGGAGGTCGCCATGCTTCAGCTTCTTGTCGTTGAGGATGGTCTCGATGAGCGTGACGAGGATTGTGCAGCCCGTCTTGTCGTCGGCGCCCAGCAGCGTGGATCCGTCGCTCGTGATGATGGTCTTGCCCACACAGTTGGCCAGGTGCTTGCCCTGAGGCATCTGAGGACTGAGGGTTATGCCAGCAGGCAGTTGGATGTCGCCGCCATTGTAGTTGCGGTGTACGATGGGTGTGATTTCGCCGCCTACACACTCGGGCGTGCAGTCCATGTGGGCCATGAACATGATGCTCGGCACGTCTTCGCAGTTGGCCGGAATCGTGGCATAGACGTACTGATAGTCGCTACGGCTGACGATCAGGTCGTTGTCTGCTCCGATGTTGCGCAGCTCCTCCTCTATCAGTTCTGCCATATCCTCCTGGCCAAAGCTGATCGGAAACTTTGTGGTGTCTTCGGTCTCCCACGACTGACTGTTGATGGCGGCGTAGGACGTGAAGCGACTGGTGATGGTCTCAATCGTTTTTTTGCGCTTCTTCTCCTTGGCTGCTTTGGCAGCTTTGAGGTCGGGAGCCGGCGCGGCCTTGAGGAGTGGGGAGGCTTTGACGGGCTTTGCAGTCTTGGCGGGCTTCGGACAGGGAGCTTCCGGCAGTTGCAGGATGTGTGTTCTTAAAGCCACGGAATTCATATTGGGTTGGGGAACCGCAAAGTTGGGGATCTTGATCCCCTTTTCCACTCGCTCTACCATTTGCTGGATTTTGGTGATAGAGGGTATAATGTTGACATACAAGTTGGGTGTTTTCACCTTAACGTGAATTTGGGGTCTTGCCGAGGTAGGGAATCCCACCATCAGGACCAGTGCGAGCACGAGTGTGCTGGCGATGTAAATGTTTCTTCGTTTCATGACTTTGATAGTTTTGAGTTGATCATTTTGTTTATTGGTTCTCTCTTGATAGACCTCGTGCCGCTGGGCGGCCTTCGCTCTATGCTCATCCTTTATGACAGTCCGTCGCGCCTTTCTTGCGCTGCTGATGTCGCCAGAATTCGTTTGCAAAATTAGCCATTCCGCAAGCGATGGTGCGCACATTTTCATTTAGATCGCGGCCCATGCGATTTTTCTCGATTTTTCTCGTTTTTGCTCGCTATGCAGGCACGGCGTACACGACTACTGGCGTGGCGAGCACGGCGATCAGTTTGGCCCAATCCCTCACGTGCGTGTCCATGCGCGCATAGGTCAGTGAGGCCAGACACACCATGAAAAAGATGGATAGGAAGAAGCCCAAGAGGATCAAAACCTCCCATAGGTTCTGGCAGTTGGCCATACGGCGGAGTGCGAAAAAAAACAGGACGAGCGTGGCGGACCACTCTGTCGGAAACAGGAAAAGTCTGATGGTGTTCATACGTAGGTTTGTTTTGATGATTTGTGTGCAAAAGTACCTGTTTCCCTATCAAATGCGCGCACATTTTTATTTGGTTCGTCCATAGTGTGCGAAATGTTCGCCAAAATGTGTCTTTCGGGCGGGCGCAAGGGGGCACAAGACGCCAGTACGGGCTGCAATCGATACGCCGATCACAGCCCGTACTGTACTGACAGCGACTATCCAGTCGGTCCAACCAAGAAGTGGTGCTACAAATTGCTCATGGCATAAAGTGGCACAACGTCTATGTGGCGGAGTGCATTTTGTGCTTCTTTGTCAATATACTCAAGCGTCCCAAAATTCTCCAAGGAAGTACGAACAGCATGGTGAATGGCTTTCTTCCTCATAAATAGCCATAAGCTTTGCATACTGCCTTTGGTGGAAGCCTTCACTTCTATTGGTACAACCACCCCCTCTTTGGCCTCCAGGTAATCAATCTCCGCATTGGAACCCCTTGACATGTTCTGCCAATAATACATTTCTGCCTTTTGGAAACAGTCATGGTTCTTGACGAGTTCCAAGCCTGCGAACATTTCCGAAGCAGCCCCTTTGTTGACAAAATCAACTTCCGAAGCCAAAAGGACATTGGCGGCAGGAGTGCCCAGCATGGTCTGCATCAGTCCCAAGTCTAAAAAAAGATATTTCTTGTAGCTATCATTCTCTTCTGCTCCCAGTGGAACACCATTTCCATCGCTATGCGTCACCGGCTTTATCAGTCCCGCCAATGTCAATAGATGAAGCGCGTCTTTGATGACCGAAGAGCGAACATCGTCGGCCACCTGTCTATAGACAAACTTTCTGCCTGCCTGCAAAGCTACGGAGCGCAAGACCTTTCTCAGCAAAGCTGGAGACACGCGCGACCTATACTTGGCAAAGTCATCTTGGTAGGTGTCCAGAATGTCATTGTGAACATGGGCGCACTCGATGTAGCTTTGGGACGCTATCCATTCTGTGACCGCGGCTGGCATACCGCCCACGAGATAGAACGTCTTCAATTGTTCCACCAGTTTGTTGTGGACGGCATCGGGAAGCGGAGAAGAAGGCGAAGCCTGGTGCTTGTAGCTGACCGTCGTTTCCAGTCCTTGCGCCATAAGAAATTCGTCAAAGGAGAATGGGTACATGTATAGTGAGCGTATTCTCCCCACTCCAAAAGAAGGCAGCTCCTCCAGGGTGAACTCCAGCAGAGATCCCGCGGCTATGACATGTAGCTCTGGATAATCCTCTTTGAAATAACGAAGCGACATGATAGCTTCCTGACTCACTTGTATCTCGTCTATGAAAAGCAGCGTCTCCCCAGGTATGATAGGAATGCCTGTGGTGGCACTGATTCCCTCACAAGTCCTATGCACGTCAATATCCTTTGGAAAAAGTCCTCGGATAGATGGTTGACTCTCCAAATTGATCTCCACAAAGTACTTAAACTCTTTGCCCAACTGGCGTACAGCAGACGATTTCCCCACCTGTCTTGCCCCGCGTATCAGCAAAGGCTTCCTTCTTTGAGATGTCTTCCATTCCAAGAGTTTTTTGTCTATGTTTCGCTTGTAATACGTCATTTTCGTGTAATTTGCTGATTCACAGTGCAAAGATACGTTTTTTTGCTAAAAGTCAGGGCAATTGGAGACTATTTTTTGCTAAAAGTCAGGGCAATCGGAGGCCATTTCTGCTAAAAAGTCGGGTCCGTGTCCACGAAAGCGACCTATGCAACGCCATGGGATATCAGTTAAACGTCTTTTGCCATCCGGAGCAAGAATTTTCAACTGGTTAGTGACACTAACCAGTTCGTTTCCTTCCTTCTTCAGCTTCGTCTTCAGATACTTCCAATAGTTGCGGTTCTTGGTATAATCGTCTTGGTCGTTGAGCACGCCCACGACATCCTAAACGGAATACCACCATTTGGATAGCGTCTCGTCCCATACAGCACGCACTTCGCGGTCGTTGAAGAAACGGATAGAAACCTTCTGTATCTTGTTGTCGCTCGAATTCATATATAGCTGCAAAGATACACATTTTCCGTGGATTTTTATCCGCGCCGATGGCTATTTTTTTGCTCCCTCAAGCAGCTTTCGTGATCGTCCCAAGGCAAATGGTGGATGCTCGGCGTCAAAGCCTCTCTTTTTTCCTCACTTCCCAATGACCGCTATAGCCGCTTCCAATATACACAATATGAGGCATTTTGGCGATACGACGCTTAATAGTAATAATGCTTTTCCCAGATTGTTGAGCCAGTTCACCAGTTGTTATTTTAGGATAAACAGCTACTTGATATTCTATCCATTTATCTAAATCATCGCCTTGAGTGCCACCTTGAGGGACATCTTGGGTATCACCTTGAGTATCACCTTGAGTATCACCTTGAGTATCACTTTCGTTTTCCACAAAGTTTACCTCAATATCAGGATGAGTTTCCTGCCATGCTAATATCATATTGGGGAACGTGACAGTAAACTGAGCACGGTCGGAGAAGAAGCTTGGAAGCATCTTTTCTTCAAAGTAGGGAAGGGCTTTGATAGGATTGATGATTTTGCCCATACCCGAACCTTTACGCTCCATATAACCCAACTGGGCAAAGACGTCGGCAATAACCGGATTGCGTCTGACAGAAGGAATGTCTTCTAAGTTCATCGTTTGGATAAGCCGTCCTTCCGGCATGGAACCTGGAGAGTAAACCACCATACGATCATCGTATATATCCACATGCACCTCGCTACCCTGGATCAGATAGTCGCGATGAGCCAAGGCATTCACTACAACTTCCATCACACAACGTTCCATATATTGAGGAATCTCGATGCGCTGCATGGGTTCTTTGTACCAAAGTGTACGGTTGTTACGACGGATGAAGGACATGGTGTCTTCGAGAAGCGTTACAAGTCCGCCTGTAATCTCTGCGCTGTCGAGAGCATCGATGCTTCCTCCAGCCTTTGTCTTGCCGTTCCATCTTGTGCAGAATACTCGGCTTTGGCGCAATGGACATTCGTCTGCCATCAGCAGACCGGCATAGGTAAGTATTCCCTTATTATCAACCAAGCCAAACGAGCGGTAAAGTTTTTTGTCGAAGCTCAGACCGTTCCAGGCATAGTAACGGCTGCGAAGCTTGGAAAATGCATAATCTTCAAACATTTCATCGCTTGGGCGTGCGTCGAATGAAGAGTTGCGACCTCTTAGTACCAAGCGTTTATGTTCGGTACTATCAGCCACAACCGATTCGTTGCCAATGCGGACAAAGGTTTCAAGCACGCTGTCGCCAATATAATAATAAGGTGTATCTTCGCCGCCATGCACATGAAGAATGAGCAGTTCCTTGTCTTCCACACGCTCTATCTTCAAGTCGATTTGTGGCATAGGGTCTATGCGCTCCTTTATTTTCTGACTGATAAATTCTGCATCAGCCTTGGCATCAGTCAACCCTATGATAGTATCGTCATCGGCAATGCCAAACAACAGGCAGCCGCCACCTCCATTGGCAAAGGCGCTGACGCTCTTCAGCCAACTTTTCACTTTACGGCGTTCCACTTCCTGCTTCTTGTCGTATTCGGTAGTCTCACCTATATATTTTGCTATGTCCATAATTGATTGCTTTATTTACTCCTTTACCATCTCCTTCGGTCCCTTGATCGAAAATATATCGCCCGTGAGCTGGTCCATCAACTTGGCCAGCTCGCCAGTAGCCACAACCATGTCTTGTTGGCAAGTTGCTGTTTGTTCATTCGTATGTTCACGTGATCGTAATATAGCTGCAAAGATACACAATTTCTGTGGATTTTTATCCGCACCGATGGCTATTTTTTTGCTCCCTCAAGCTATTTTCGTGATCGTCCCAAGGCAAATGGTGGACGCTCTGCGTCAAAGCCCCTCTCTTTGCCTCACATTTGTTTTAGGAGTGATTTTTTATTGTATGACAATCCAGCGACCAGACTTCTGTGACCCCTCGCGACGAATCATGTTGTCGTCTTGCATTCTCTTGAGATGCTTAGATATAGCACTCCTGTTGATATTCAATCTGTTGGCCATTTCGCGCGAAGTGATACTTGCGTTCTCGGATATAAGTTGCAGAATGGCCTCTCGAGTTTCTGGTCCACCTTTCTGGTCCACCTTTCTTGTTTTTGGTCCACCTTTCTGCTCTCCCTTTTCTTCTTCGAATGCGAAGTCATCATCCATAGATTTCTTGTATTGCGGGAAGTAAGGCAATACAAGAGGTGCGAAGGGATATCATTGCCAGTTAAGCCGTTCTTGATGCATTTTTGATACACAAGCCTAATCAACATTCACTCGTTCTCATTGTTTCTCAATTACAAACTATCGTAATACTTTCTAATTTTATTTGCCATCAATAAGCGGCGGTCTTCCAAAAAATGGACATAATCGTTATGGTCCATTTTGAATACTTCAGAAGGAATGCAATTCATAGTAAGATTCTTCTGAAGTAAATCTTCATCCGTAATTGAACCACAAACTGCTACTTTTGTTTGACATTGTTCTAATGCAAGACTAAAATATTCCTTCGCAGATAAATACGTGTTGTCTCTATGCTTTCATGTCCCATGAGGTCTGCAAGCAATGCGATGTCGTTGAACTTCTCCAAGAAATTCTTGGCATAGCGATGGCGGAAAGAGTGAGGGAAAACCACTTTCTCGTTTAAACCATACTTCACGGCATAGTTCTTCAACTGCTGTGATATACCTCTTGTGGTGATACGCTCGCCAAAGCGATTGAGAAAGAGATAGCCACTTGTACGGTTGAGAGTCTGCAACCACTTTTCTGTTTCCGTGCGCAATGTTTTGGGGATATAGATACGCCGAATCTTGCCACCCTTTGTGTAGATGTCGTAGTAGCTTGCCACCGATTTGGTGAAAAGATATGGAAGAGGTTTCTCATAAAGCGATCTTTATCTGTTTGCGTCATTTTATGTTGGCCATCTATAAGAAAATCCACGGAAATGCCCATAAACAAAGAATTTCCGTGGATTTTATAATATTCTTTTTTGCGCCAAGTGAATGTTTCACTAATATGACATTGTGCTATTACATTCTAATGTTGTATCATCAATCTTTTTGATATCGTCATAAGGCTCCTCACTCTCTCTTGACCAACCATAATCATCTTTCCTAAATCCTGCTTTTCCTGCGTCTTTGAGGAATGCCTCCAAATCATAACTATTCTCAAAATGAATTATTGCAGAAGCTGACGGCATATCGCTTATTAGAAACTCCACTCCGTTACAAGGTTGTCCCGTTGCATTCCAATAGCCGTGATACTCCATGTTTATGCCCAAATAATAATGTTTGTAGTTGAAGGTTTCATCATAGGTTTCGTGATACTCGGATTTTTCGTCTTTATGCAGAACCTCATACCCTCTACTTTTCAAAACTTCAAGAAGGTTTTTATTAATATGCTCTGTATCGCTATTAGACAGATTGACGTAGACATCTGCGAATCGTACAAACTTTTGCCGTATTGCTTTAACAGCATTAATAGAATCTTTCCTTGCTTGCTCTGCTGCTACCACTCGTGTCAAGGAATCAGATTCCTTGACATTTTCTTTTTCTAAAGAAATCGATTCATTTATAGTTTCATCTTTTTCATCTTTAGTACTGAAACGCAGTGAAAAAAATAAGATAAAGCACAGTATACTATAAATTGCAAACTTTTTTTCAGTTTTATGAGGGACTTTCACTCGCGTTGGATGATTCCGTTTAATTGCAGAAACGATAATAAGTGCTATTTCAGTTAAAAATACAATAAAAGCAGTACCATAGCCAAGGGATTCCCAATTACAATATGTTATTGTCGACACTACGGAGATAACAACGGCATACACCATTCTATCTAAATTGGATTTTGCAATGATGGCGGTTGTTATGACAGCAGTTATTCCACAAAAGAAAATATCATTGGAGATTCTTATATCTGTTGTGGTTATACCTTTATTTAGAAGGTTAGAACATAATACAGAAATAACAAGATAAAGACTATTCCAACAATAGCAGGAACCGCTACGCTGTAATGCTTCTTGTTCACTTTGGATTCGGAAATAATTGAATCCGTATTGTTCTCATTCTTGCCAATCTCAATCGGACATCCACAATTAGGACAAGTTTTATCCATCTCAGATAATACTTGCCCACATTCTTCACAATAGATTTTCTTTTCTATAGGACATCCACAATTGGGGCACCTTTCTGCCTTATCCGATACACTATGCCCACACTCTGAACATCTGATTAGTGTCATATCTGACCTGATGCACTTAAGACCCTATCGGTGCAGTTAATAGTTATTAGTGTTAGACAAAGAAAGAAGTGAGGTCTACATCCGCTCATTTCCTCGATGGCCTTCAACTGCCCTGTAACAAAATGAGAGAAATAACGATCTCACTTTGGCTGTTATATCCTGCAGTTGCATTGATATTAACTAACCAAAGGAGAGCGTCTTTCTTCTTATCCCTTTGTTATAGTAAGCATTATATGCCTAACTACTGAAAGTTGTTGAAGTTCTCGAGTCGGAATAAGCGAATTCGCTTCCTATCTATGTCTGCCACTCCATTATGAAATGACACAGCAAAGATACGGAATATATCTCGAAAAGACGCTCTTATATGTCTATTTAACATTTTATAATATTTCTGCTTGTCTTATGTTTTCGTGAATTCAACAAGCAAGTGCAAATTAACTCAATTTGTTCGTAAAAGCACTCGTATGATGTTTTAAAATCTGTTGGCCATCAGAGGCAGTTGTTAAGTATTGCTTAACAACTGAATCCACCTTTAACTCCTTATTTTTTAGCATTTTAGATACCCCAGTTCGGGATAAAATAGCGATTAGTTGCATGTGAAGACAGATACGCGGG
>ERZ835980.170-NODE-170-length-90367-cov-38.060402_pt1 | contig 90367 bp, 115 predicted proteins | sample MGYA00519943_ERZ835980 | MGnify/ENA primary metagenome ERZ835980 (study PRJEB31850, sample SAMEA3708791) | human gut metagenome | biome: human gut; feature: human-associated habitat; material: faeces | place: China | collected 2014 ... | reverse complement strand
CTATTCGAAAATCATTTTCATTTAAGAACTATTATCAATTAGTCTTATCTTAATTTCCTAGTTATCTAGTATAAAATACTTGTATACAAAAATACAAAAACAAATAATTGTATTTATAAAACATAATATCGTATATTGTACTATGTATATTATATATATTATATAGTATATACATAATCTATAATTGTATAATAATTGCAAGTTATAACTAACAACTTGCATAATATTCTTGTTGTTACTTGTTAATTTATCCTTGTTAAATCTTACATAAGCATTTAGAAGGTTAAAAACACTTTTAAAAACAAAGGATTAACTATAAGGTGAACTTTTTAAAACGCCTTATACGGGCTTACAGAGCCGTCGATTAGTGTCGAATAAAGTCGTAAATTACCTTGATACATACATTTCCGAACTATAATAAATAATCGTTCGTGTTATTCCGAACGATAGCACACAAAAAGCCTTATAACGTTATACGTTTGAGCTAATGAAATGCGATAAGCAATAAAATCATGACCCATTTAAACTATCTTTATTTTAACATCTTTTTAAATACTTTACAAGTGATAAGTAAAAAGATATTTTTACAATACAAAAAAATATAAAAAAATTTTTAAAGTTACTTATTTCCTTGTTAAATAAAGTTTTTATATTAAAATACTTTAATATTATACTATATTTTATTTAAATCATGTAAATTTTATTATTTTTATAAACTAACAATTGATTTTTACTTTATTTTCTTCATTTGATATATATAATAAGATGTAGTATACTTATATTAAAGATAAAGATAATACATAATAAAAGTTGACAATACTATTAAAAAATCCTTTCTAAAAAAATCTTAATTGTATCGTTTATAATTCTAATAAACAACAATTTTATAAAAGTAAATAAGAAAATAAATAAATAAGGGGGTTAAAAAATGAAATATAGATATAAAGATTTAAGTAAACAAGAAAAAATAAAATTGGATAATGCTAGAAAGAAAAGTTTTTATGTTAGCTATCACTCTTTAAAAAGAAATACAGTTTTTATTGATAAGGAGTATATAAGAGAAGTAGCTAAAAATGGCAAAATTCTAGTGTATGAATATAGAGAAAATAAAAAAAAGAAAGGCACTATGGAGGAGGTATTAACTATTGGTAGTCGTAAAGATGACATAATAGAAGGTAAACAAGCTACTTTAATGGTAGTTGTTAGCTTAACTGGAGGTAACGTTATAACTTGTTATTATAGAACACGAAACGAAATAATATATAATTTTTGTAAAGTAAAATAAAAAAAGGGGGTTATAAAATGGGAATAATTGAAAAAATAGAATTAAAAAAAATAAGCTTAAAATTATCTAATGATATAATAAGCTTAAATAAACAAGTTATATTTACAGTTAAAAACGATTTAAGAGAATATATTAAAGCTATTGACGATACAAAAATTTATAATGACAATGTAATGTTTTTAGATAAAAATATTTTTCAAGAATTACTTAATAATTTAGACAAATATAATAATCCATTTAATAATATTATGGATGACTTATATATACTAAAAAATATATATAATGTATTTAATTGGAATGACTGTATATTGTCTATAGAATTTATTAGGGAATAAGGAGGGCTTTATATGAATAAAAAAATAAATAGAATAACAACAACAATTTGTATAATAATAGCTTTAATGACTTTAAAAAATCCTATAAGCTTAAAACTTATGGATATAACTGACTTTATAGGATTAAATACAGGTTTAAATGTTAGCTATATAATAGATGCTTTAAATGAAATTTATTACCTATAATTAGTTAGTTGACAATATTTTTAAAATTAGGTTTTTAGGGGTTACCTTTTAAAATCCCTAACTATAATAAATAATTAGGAGGTTTTTATATGTTAAACAATAATTTAAACATGGATATATTTAAACACTTTGAAAAAGAGGCTTTTTGCAATTGTAGTAATTGCAATATCTTAAATAATAAAGATGCTAATGAAACAATAAAATGTTTTATGTATGACCCAAAAACTGAAGACTTTACAGAAGTTAATATATTTAAAGAATGTAAATCTTGCATTGAAGCAAAAAAATGGTATTTTGTAGAGTTTTGTGACCTTCATAAAAGATGGGAAATTTTACCACATAGTTTTTTATGGATTGATGAAAATACTTGCAAGTGTGATTATAACAATAAAATGAATTTTTCCGTATTTGTAAGTAAAGTAATTGAAAATAATCCTACTTTTAAAAATGACTTATCTTGTATTTGTGACCCAGTTTATTTACGCAACGATAGATTTTTCTCTAGTTATGTTAACCAAGCTTTTGAAAGAGAAGCAACTTGTTTAATTAGAGCATACCAAAAAGAAGGTATTGAAATTCCAAAAAAATACTGTGAATGCAAAAATAATGACTTTAGTAATTGTTGTTCTTGTATATGGAATTATTGGAAAAAATTATATAATGATTATTTAAATAATCTATAATCTTAAGATTAGGGTTTTAGGGATACCTTTAAAAATCCCTAACTATAAATAATTAGGAGGTTTTTATATGTTAAATAATAGTTTATTAGTAGAGGTTTTAGAAAATAATAATTTTGACGTTGAATTTATGAAAAATTTAAAAGGGGGATGCACTTGTAATAGTTGCCCTTATATGCAAAATATAATGGATGAAATTAATGAATTAGATAGTTTAAACGATATAGACGATATAGAAATAATAGACGATACAGAAGAAATACACGTTTTAGAAGACGATATCTATATTAACATTTTTGATGGTTGCCGTGACTGTATAAACGATTATTCATTAAAATATTATGTTAACTACTGCGATTTTCACCACGAACTAGAAGCCTCTAAAGATGAATTTTTAGAGGTAGGATGGAATACTTATTGCTATTCTTCAAGAGGTGAGGCGTGGAATTATTGTTATAACTGCGAAGAACCTATTGACATAGAAGAATTATATTATAATGAGAATGATGGGGAGTTTTATTGTAGTGATTGTTACTGTAATACTTGCAATGACTTTGTATATAGTTATCATGAATGGGATGGAGACTATGAACCTATTGGAGAAAGTAAAGAGGGCGTATATTTTGGACTTGAATTAGAGGTTATAACATACTCAAATATAAATGACTGTATAAGTAATTTTATTGAAATATGCAATAACAATAATTTTAATTGGCAACGTTATTTCCATATAGAAGAGGATGGCTCTTTAAATAATGGCGTAGAGTTTATAAGTCAACCGTTGAGCGTTGATGTTTTATATATGATAATCCCTAAAATGACAAAATACTTAAAAAGTGCTAACTTTGATATAGATAGTTCATGTGGAGGTCATATTCATATAACAAAAAATAATTTTACAAAAAGTAGAATGGTAGATATTTTGCAATTTATGGAATTAAACAAGGACTTTATATTTGACTATAGTCAAAGGGACATGAATAGATTTAATAGATGGTCACCTTTCTTTAATACTAATTTAGGAAATTTGGAAAATATAGCATTGGATAATGTATATAGTGATAGATATCATGTAATTAATTTTAATAACTATAATACAATAGAGTTTAGACTTTTTAGAGGGACTCTATCATATAGAAATATACTTTCTAACATTGAATTTATTAAAGCCCTATTATTTAGTGATATTAACAAGACTAATAATAAATATAAGATTAGAGAAATAATTAATAGTGACCTTGAAGAATATGCAAATTTAGATATTTATATAGGTCATTATCTAAATGATACATTCTAATTGAATAGCTTACTTTTAACCTTTGGATTTTTCCAAAGGTATTTTTTTTGCTTTTTTTCTGTATTTTTTTTGCAGGTGACCTAGAATGATAATCATTATCAATTAAAAACAATTCTCAACTATGCTGCGGTCCATGACCATAAATGAGAAGTATTATCAACTGAAAACAATTTTCAATTAGGCTGCGGTCCATGAGTAAATGAGAATGATTATTAATTAGAAAAAAGCGGCCTACTCGGAAATAATTAAAATCTTAAATACTCCTATAAAGAAACAACTTGTATATATTAAACAAATTGTTACGTGATGTTCTAATTGATAATGATTATCATTCTAGGTCACCTTCTATAATTTGAATAAATTACAATAATATTTTTAAAAATCTAAAAATAATAACCTTCTATACGCCTTTTTAAACTACTTATAAATACATCTTAATATAAATATATGATTAATATATATCAACTCTTTAAAATTGAAATATGAGGATATTTTAACATATACCTATATTTGTATACAATATACATATATAAAATATCGTATTTTACAATATATTAAAAATACTAATATAACTAAAATACCTTCTATACGCCTTTTTAAGAGGTTTTAACCTTTAAGCATATATTTATATTAAGACTTTTATAAAACCTTTTACGATTGAACATAGAACGGTTGTTTTTTTGTATAACATTGTCGAATTATGTCAAAAACTTTTTGTTGACTTTTTGCTGCAAAAATGTTATAATATATATAGAAAAGGTAAGAGTATTTTGAATTGTCAGAATATTCACCAATGTATAAACAATTCTAACAATTAAAATAATAAAGTCGAATATAAAAAAGACTTTAAATATATCAAATATAATTAAAATCCCTTCTATGCGCCTTTTTAAGAGGTTTTAATCTTTAAGCATATATTTATATTAATTGATTTTTTCAACTCTTTACAATGGAATACAGAACTTTAATAAAATTAAGTATATTTAAAAATTACTTTATTTATTAAGGTTGCATATATATGAATAATTATTCATATGAAAAAATGAATATATGAATATGTGTTCAAGTATTCATTTAAAAAAGAAAAATATTTTCCTATATAAGAATAAAAAAATCATATAGAAAAAATTTTTCAATTCCATAGAAAATAAAAAAAATCATAGAAATATATAAAAACCTATTGACAACATTATTAAATTTTGATATAATATATATAAGGATAGGGGGTAAGACCCAAAAAATCCTTCGACTTTATTTTCGCAAAAAAGGGGGAGGACACAAAAAATCCTTCGACTTTATGTAAAAATAATGCAAAAAAAAATAAATAATAATAAATAGAATGAATAAATAACAAGTGTAACATCAATTTAATATATAATTTAAGGAATATTAATTTTATCTTTAAGTGAAACATTAAGCACACTTGTTATTTACTACATATATTATTATATTATATTATATTTATAAGTCAATAAAAAAAAATAAAAAAGTTTTAAAAATAATCAAAAAAAAACACTTGACAACAGTATTAATTTATGATATAATATAAGTATAATAAGAAATGAGATATTAAAAGGAGTGATGTGGAATGTGTATAATAGCAGTAAAAGAAAAAGGATATAAATTAAATAAAGAGTATGTGGAAAACTGTTTCCTTCATAATTCTGATGGGGCAGGATTCATGTTTGTGGACAATAATAAGGTTCACATAGAAAAAGGGTTCTTTGATGTAGACAAATATATTGAAAGACTAGAAGAACTTTGGGATAGTAAACATCTTGAAGAAAAGAATTTAGTAATGCACTTTAGAATTTCAACAAGTGGTGGAATAAGCAAGGAAACTTGCCATCCATTTCCAATAACTAACAAATTGAAAAAATTAAGAAAAACTGAAGTAAATTGTGGCAGTGGTATCGTTCATAATGGTATTATAAATAAATATGCTTGGGAAGAAAAAATGAGTGACACACAAAGATTTATATTAGAAGATGTGTTTAGCTTATGGAGACTTAATAATAAAGATGTTCTAGCTAAAGAAATGAAGGGCAACGGCAAATTCTGTATCCTTAAATCTAATGGAGAAATAGAATTATATGGAGACTTCATAGAAAAAGAAGAAGGTTGGATATTCTCTAACGACTCTTATGCACCTAGAAGTTGGGATAAATATTACTATAATAAAAGTTATTCTAATCCTTATAGCTACGACTATGATTGGAATGATGACTACGGATATTATTGGGACACAAACACAAAGAAATATGTAAAATTTAATTATAAGTCTACTGAAAAAGTAAAAGAAACTTTATCACCTTCTTATGACGATATAGTTGATGACCCTGCACTTTACTTTGATAACTTTGAAGACTACTTCCAAGCTTTCTTTGTAGAAAATAAACGTATGAATAAGTTAGACTTCATAGAAGCTTTAACAGATAAAACTCCATTAACTGATGAATTTGTCGAATTAGTAAGTGGTATGTATCTTTACACTTATCAAGATAAATACGTTATTGATAAAGATAATTGGTTATACAGAGTTAACTATGACGAAAGAAGACTTACTATGACTGGTGAAAAGGTAGATAAAGTATGGTAGATTATAAATGTAACTATAAGAAAGAACATAGACGGTAAATTACAAGTATCAAGGGCTATGTAAAAGCGTAGCCTTTGATATTAATATAATTACTCATTTAAGTATTACAATATGCTTAAAATCTAAATATGGAGGTATTTTAGGTATATTGAAGTATTTAAATAATATTATATTAATATATATCAACAATACATCAAATTATAGAATAATAACAAACTTAGAATGATAACATATTAAATATAGTTAAATAATGTTTGAGATGATGGCTATTTTAGTAACTTTATTAAATGATAATCATTTTAGTATCTTTATAAAATAAATGATAAAAATTTTAACATCTTTAAAAATAATGCTTGACAACATTATTAATATACGATATAATATAAATATAATAAAGAATAAGGGGGTTGATAATGTGAATACGGAAAATAATGCTACTGCAAAACAAAATTTATGGTTAGATATGTTAGAACTTATGACTGACGAAAACTATATGTTTACATCTAAAGAAAAAGCAACAGAACTTTTACAGACATATAAAGTTGAGTTAAAGGAAAGAGTAACATTTAAGTATTTTTTAGATGAATATGAAGAAAAAACATTATTTATAGAAGCGTACTTTGATAATTGTTATGTTTATACGTTTGAATGTAAATGTGACAAAGAGGTTACAAAAAACGATACATTAGACACAGTAAATGTAGTATCGTATAGCAAGTGGGCTTAAAAAAAAATTAAAAAAAACACTTGACAATACTTTAATAATATGATATAATATAAGCATAATAAAGAATAAGAGGGAGATAAAATGAATAACAATGAAATGGTAAAAATGAAAATTGAAACAGACTTGAAATGGAGTAGAGCAGATTTAATAAGCAAATTAAAAAGCTTAGCAAATAGTTTAAATCATGAAATAAAATTGCTAGAAAACAATGAAAATTATACTCCAAATTCAATGGGTATTATTCAATCCGAAGCAAGTATAATTGATAATTTATGTGGTAAAATAAATGTCTTAGACAGTATAGATAAAATGTTGAAATAACAAAAAGGTTTGAGGGTTATCCTTAAAATCCTCAAAAAAAAATAAAAAAACACTTGACAATACTTTGATAATATGATATAATATAAGTATAATAAAGAATAAGGGGGATTGATAATATGGTAGAAATGATAAGAAGAGAAATGGTGAGTTTTGTAGAAGGTATGAATAAAGAACACAAAGACTTAATCTTAGAGTATGTTCAAAACACTCCAATAACTATTTCTAATAGAATGACAACTTGTTTAGGAAGAGTAAGTTCTTTAAGAAGTACAGGAAAACCTGTTGAACTCACATTCAACAAGAAATACCTTGAATATGGAGAAAAAGATGATGTTATAGATACTATTCACCATGAAGTAATCCATATATTAGCCAACATTTATAGTAATGCTATAGTAGGACATAATGAAACATGGAAAAGATTTTGTAGAATGTACGGAGTAAATGATAGCAGAACTGCGAATAGTAATTATATGGAAGAATATAAAAAAGCTAATCCAACTATTACAACAAGCAGTAATAAGACTAAAACTGTAAACACTCCTACATCATATAAATACCATATTATCTGTAGTGAATGTGGTAAAGTAGTAGCTAAGAGAAATAGACTAAACAAGAGTTTACTTTTAAGATATCGTCCTAATTGTCATAGAACTGCTCACTTAGTTGCTAAAGAAGTAGCAACTGGAAGAATTATAACACTTTAGGGTTGACAACAACCTTAAAGTGTGGTAAAATAGAAGGAGGTAATAATATGATAGAATTAAGAAAAAGAATAAACCTAAGAAAGAAAATCAACCTTATTAAAGGAGGCAGATAGCATGAAAATAAAAGTAGTTAAATCAGAAAATCTAGCTAGTGCTTTAACTTGGCTAGGGTTTAAGAGTGAAAAAGAAGGGAACGAATGGATATTTAAAAGAAGCCGTGATTTTGATATAGCTTGGAAAAATATCCATTGTTTAAGAAATTCTTTAAGAGAATATAAAGAAATGAGGGAATAGTATGATAAGGTGCAAAGAAGAAATAATATTCCCAAATGAATTATCTATGCAAGAACATCTTATGTTCCTACATAACCTAATATACGATATGATAAATGATTTGGGAATGATAACAGGAGTTGATGAAGAAATTTTATTTGAGAATTATAAGTTTAGAAACGGTACAAACCTCGTTAAAGACGTTTTAAAGTCAAGAGGTATAGATGTAGACAATGAGGAGAGTATTGCTTTAAAAACGGCAAGAGGGGTGAATAAGAATGAATAAATATATAAAACTGCTAAAAGATGAAATGGTAAGAGAAGAAATTATAACCATGTATGATATATTTTATACAGGGTTAGAATTTGGAGCAGAAAACATAAAATATGTTTTATGTTTAGATGATGAAGCATATGTTATACCTTATATAGATAATAAACCCGTAGTAGATGCAGGTATAGAATTAACAATTATAAGCAAAGATAATAGCACACCTATAGAACAGATAATAGAGAATAAAATAAAAGAGTTAAGCGAATAGTGGAGTAAAATCCACTATTTGTTATAAATAGACAACACTATTATAATAAAAATAAAAGGAGTGGTTTAGTATGAAAACATGGAATAGAAATACAATTAATTTAAAAGAATATCTTGAGAAAGATATAGTAATACATTGTGACACAGAAGAAAAATCTAATGACTTATTAGAATGCTTAGATAAAAAAGGAATAAAATGGGCTAGTGGTTCAAAATTAACAGAAAAGAATTATTATTGTTGTTACGAAGAACTTACTTGCTATAATTATTATAAATTTGGTGAAATATCATGCTCTGATACAAAAATGTATGAAAGGAATGGATATGATATTATTGAATGGGAAATTGTTGATGAAAAACAACAAAAGAATAATATATCATGGTATAAATTTGTAAACGAAAATGTAGTTATTCATTGTAAGTCAGAAAAAGAAACAGAAGAGTTGTTATGTTGGATTTTACAAAATAAAAAAGAAATGTCAGTAAGTCCTATAATTGTTTTTGCTAATGGATGGAAGGAGTATAAAGGCGATGTTTGTTTTGAATTTGGTTTAAATAATAATGCAATTTATTATGCAAATAAAGAGTTTTATAATAGCCAACATTGTGAAGTAGTAGAATGGAATAGTAAAAATATATATATAATAGATGGAGTGATTGAAACTGACTTAGATGCAGATGCTTTAAATGATAAATTTACAGAGTTTATAGAAAACATAAATGGTAAATTTGATGGTGATATAATATAGTGGATTTAATTCCACTATATTTTTTATTTTTTTTCTTAAAATCGCTTGACAACAACCTTATAATATGATATAATATAAGTATAATAAAGAATAAGGGAGTTGATAATATGAAATTTAAGAAAACAGGACAAAAAAAACAAGAGGTTAATAAATTCATGCAAGACTTAGAAAGTGGAGTTAAAGAGGTATTTGAAAGTGGTAGATACCAAGAATACCTAGATTTCTGTAGTAAATTCCATAATTACAGTTATGGAAACATAGTTTTAATAATGTTGCAAAATCCTAATGCAAGTCAAGTCGCTAGTTTTACAACTTGGAATAAACTAGGGTTTAAGATTAAGAAGGGTGCTAAAGCCTTAAAGATACTTTGTCCAGTTAAGTATAATACAATAGTAGAAGAAGACGGAGAAGAAGTAGTAAAAAATCATTTATACTTTAAGTTAGGAAATGTATTTGACATCGCTCAAGTTGAAGGAGATAAACCTTCTTTAGCAACAGAATTAAAAGGGAATAGTGATGAAATTAAATCCCTTATCAATTATGCTTTAAATAATACAGAGGTTGCTATAACAATAGATAAAAACCTAAATGAGGGTTCTGCTAATGGATATTATGATGTTCTTATGAACGATATTCATATAAAAGAATCTTTAGATGATATTCACAAACTAAAAACAATTATCCATGAATTAGCACATAGTATATTGCATTGTAACCTTGATGATGGAATTGATAGAAGAACTAAAGAAGTTCAAGCAGAAAGCGTAGCTTATGTAGTTTGCAGGGGTTTAGGACTTAATACAGACAATTATAGTTTTGGTTATGTTGCAAGTTGGAGTAGAGGTAAAGAACTTAAAGAATTAAAAGACTCTTTAGATATTATAAATAAAACTTCACAAAAAATATTAAATTTCTTTCAAAAATAGTTGACAATAGTCTTATAATATGATATAATATAAGTATAATAAGAGATAAGGGAAGGCAACTTCCCTTAATAAAAATAAAGGAGTGATGTATATGTTAGATATAAGAAAAGAATATGAAAATTTAAAAAAAAGATTAAATAGATATAAAACTAAACCACTAGGATTTGAATACGGCTGCCTAACAGGAAAAGTAGCTAACATAAACCTAATAAAGATAAAAGACGATAGATGTTGGAAGGGATATAGTGAAGCTATACAAATAGTAGGTATAGCAGGACTTTCAAACGAAGAACATACCTTAATGATTCTCACAGAAGACAATGTTAAAGGTAAAGACTATAAATATAATTGGAAATACCATATATTTGAGAAGTTTGCCCAAGATTTTTCTTCATATGAAATATATGAAGATTAATTCAAAAAAAAATCACTTGACAACAACCTTATAATATGATATAATATAAGTATAATAAGAAATGAAGGAGTTGGTAATATGAAAAAAATAACTAAAACAGAAGTAAAAAGAATAATGAAAAAAGAAGGGAATATAAGAGTGGGCTTATTACCTTCTAAAATGAGTCCTAATGGAGTTTGGATGACTCCTACATGGTTAACTATATCTAGTGTAGAGGAGCTAGACAAATGGACGAATGAATACAGTTATTACAACTGTAACGCAGAGACAGGTAAAAGAGTTAGCTATTACCTAGACACAGATTTAGAACCTTCTAAAAGCCAATGTGTAGCTTGTAGTGGGACTGGAATATATCAAGGAGATGACTGTCCTTTTTGTAATGGTATAGGAATTAAATAGCTAGGATATTTTCCTAGTTATTTTCTAAAAAGTACTTGACAACACTATTATTTTATGATATAATATAAGTATAATAAGAAATAAAGGGAGGTTGGTAATATGAATATATTTGTTAATAATGAATTGGTGGTACTTAGAGGTGAAGAGGATATTTTAGATTATGTGGAAGATAATCTAGGTAATGATGTAAGAAAAGCAGTTGAAGAACCTATAAGAAAAGCAGAAAAATGTGTGGAAACAGTTGAATATGAAAGAGATATAGCTTGGGACGGAATAAGAAATTTAGAAGAAGCTTGTCTAAATGGAACTGAATGTGCTAATAAAATATTAACCTATTTAGAAAGTGCCAAGAGAATAAATAGAACAACTTTAACAAATATGCTAGAAGAGTTACAAAAAGTAATAAATCCTAATTATATAGATTATTAGGGATATTAAGATATTATTTTAAGAAAGGGGTTTTGATATATGTTAAAAGAAAAATTAAATAAAATATTAAAAGAGACTGATAACACTTTGCTCAAAGAGGTTATTGAAGAACTTCTTGATAAAATAAAAGATGAAGGAGAAGAAGAGACTAAATTATATATTCAAGATGTTTTAATGTATGGATGTTCTAGTGGTATCGTGACAAGCCTTATATCCTACACTGACACAAAGAAATTCTTTATAAAACATATGGATGAAATATTTAATATATTAAATGAATCCATGCAAGAAGAATCAAGATTATTAGAATTAGATGCAAATAAATTAGCGTGGTTTAGCTATGAGTGGGCAATATCAGAAATAAATTTTATATTAGAAGACTAAAGGAGATGGTAATATGATTAATAAATATTTTACAGTAATGGGAATAACAATATGTTTAATCTGTCTTTTTGGAGCTGTAGCAGTTCATGAGACAGAAGAAACTAAAAGGGCATTAGCAACACAAGAACTTCAATCTAAAGAGTTTGAGAATAGCTTTAGAGAGGCTATAGACAACTGTTATGATGAATATGCAGAGGTTGAAGACAAGAATACAGTTGTATTAGTAGATGGATTATCTAATATAGAATACTCTATCGAAGACAAAGAGAGTAAGGAAGCTATTTTAGAACAATTTATACCTTTATTTAAAGAGGTTACGAGATTAAATTTAAATGATAAGCCTTTAACAGAATTATTTGATGTAATACTAAGAGGATAATTAATAAAGCCTAGCATTATTGCTAGGTTTTTTATTATAAAAAATAGAAAATATTTCTTGACAACATTATGATAATATGATATAATAATAGTATAATAAGAAAAGGAGTTGATAATATGTTTGTAGCTATAAATAGACTGATTATCAAAAGAGACTGCCCATTCCCATTTGTTTGGTATAATGAAATAACAAGTCCTTGCTATTCTTGGAAAGAAAAAGAAATGCTAGACTTATATGAAGAATATATAGGAGAACTAAAAGTCATAGAAGCTGAAAAGGATTTTCTTACTGGATATTATTTAAGAAATATAAACGTAAAAGAGATTTGCAATTATGTTAAAGAAACAAGAGAAGGAATTAAAGAATTAAGGAATTATAAAAAAGATAAAAGATTAAGTCTTTTTAATTGGGTTTATGACTGTATAGACGAAGACAAAATGATAATCTATATTAAAGTGGTATAGAAGGTGGTAAAATGAATAAAGATTTAAATTTATTTTTAGAGTATCTTGCAGAAATTCAAGGTGCTAATCAGAAGTTAACTGTATCTTCTTATAAAACAATACTAGAAGAAATGATAGATTATATGTTTGAAGGAGATACAGAAAAGGCTACATTTGAGAACATAGCCAAAATAAGAAGCAGTGAATACTCCATAAAATGGTTATCTAAACTAGAAAAACAAGGACTTAAATCGGCTACTATAAATAAGAGAATAGCCGTATTAAGTAGATTGTACACTTATATGATAGGAGAACTGTATTGTACTACTAATACTGCTAGGACAATACCTAGAAGTAACGGAAATGTTAAAGATAAAAGAGTAGTAGATAAAAGTGAAGCTATCACTCTTTTAAAGTACACAAATAGTCATAAAAATGATAGTAAATTGTCTTTTAGAAATCATTTAATGGTAGCCATATTATTGTCTAATGGATTAAGATGTGCAGAGTTAGAATATCTAAGAATACAAGATGTTAACCTAGAGACAGGAGAAACAATATTAACTAGGTGGACAGAAGAAGGTGGGGTTAAATTCTCTAAGACTAGAGTAGTTTACCTTAACAATAAGATACTAGAGGACTTAAACTATTATATAGACAACTATAGACCTACTTCAAAAGATGGAGATATATTATTCTTGTCTAAGACAGGTAGAAAAGTATCTTCAAGAGATATTCTTAGAATTATTAACAAGGTATCCACTAATGCAGGACTTGATAAAATCAATACTCATGCCCTAAGAGCCTGTCATTCATCAGTAATGATAAATGGTTCAAGTGAGAACTTAGATGTTGTTAGAAAAGAACTGGGACACTCTAGCAGTACAACTACTCTTAATCATTACTTCAATAGTGATAAGGATAAGCTTAAAGAATTATCAAATTCTAATCCTTTATTTGATATAATATAACTTGACAACAATGTAATTATATGATACAATGATTATGAGGTGATAATAATGATAGAATATTCAAATAGTTTTGAGGGAGTTTATCCCTCAATGGCTACTTGGTGGGACAATAAATTGAATGATTTAAAACCTAGCGAAGTAAAGTATAATCAAGATTATTATGCTTGGTTTAAATGTCCTAGATGTAAAGAGTATGTATTTGAGAGAAATATTAAATATATATCTACTTTGCCTTTCGTTAATCACATATGTGAAGACGAAAAAGATAGAGTTGTTAAATTAAAAGAAAAAATAACACTCAAAGAAGAACAATATAAACACGATATAAGGCTTGAGAAGGCTCGTAAAAAACTATCTGATAAATACCATGATGAATGGAAGATAGTGTCTTTTAATGGATATATGAAGCCTTGTATATTGGAACATATTTGTGGAGAACAAAGAAAAATAACAAGATTTAATAATGTTCTAAAAAATAATCTTAAATGTGGGTGTGAAAAAAAATAATTTTTTTTAAAAAAATGCTTGACAACAATTTAATACTATGATATAATATAAGTATAATAAAAAAGAAATAAAGGGGGTTGATAATATGATAATTGAAATTTATGACTGTGCAATTCGAGAAGCTAAACCACCTGCTAATGGAATAATGATTAGTAGATGGGTATGTAGAAATATTTTAAATTGGGCAGATGAAAAGAAATTAGAAAAAGTCTATAAAGAATATGTAGGTAAGAATTTAGAATATTTAGAAATAGAAACAACAAAAGAAAATTCTGAATTTTATACAATAAAAAATAAAAGTCTAGAAGACATAGAAATGCTATCTAGAGCATTTTGTGAAGATTTACAAAATATAAAAAATTATAAAAAAGATAAAAGAATTATAGGAAATGTTGGTTATTTCATAGATTATTTCGCACGAGAAAATCTATTAATAATACCTGCAATAATAAAAGATAAAAATTAAAAATACTTGACAACATTATGATGATATGTTATAATATATATAAAAGGTGGTGATTGAATGGTAATCATTTTATCTGATATCCATGTACGAGGGAATGATATCCTTATAAAAGAGTGGGATTATAATTATGTAATGCGAGGTGAAGGAACAAATATTTTAAAGAAATTGTTTAAAGAATACTTAGGAGAAGATTTAAAATTAATAAAAATGAAGCAAATAATTTATGATACATATGTAATTGAAAATATGACAATAAATGATTTACGAGCATATTTTGATAAATTCAAAGAAAAAATAACAGAAATAAAAAAATATAAAAACGATAAAAGGATAACAGAAACAAAGAATGGAGTATATTGGTTCTTTGAACGTGATTTTAATATAGGGAAAATGCTTTTGCCTGTTGATATAGATATGTTAAGTTTTTAAAAGAATAAAATCTAAAAAACACTTGACAACACTTTGATAATGTGATATAATATAAGTATAATAAAGAAAAGGAGAGGATATTATGGAAAATACAATGATATGTTCAGTTTGTGGAAGAGAAGAAAATAGATATGAAATGGTTAAATTAAATGGAGAATGGTTCTGTATAGATTGCTTAGATGAAAGATATTTCTATTGCGAAGAACATAGAGATTACGAACCAATAGAAAATAGAGTTGAAATAACAGATGTTTATGATAATTATAGAGTAATGTGTCAAGAAGCATTAGATGAAAACTATATAACTTGTGAAGAATGTGGTAGACCTATGAGAAGAGGAGACGAATATGTTATGGGTGATGATGTTCTTTGTAGCCATTGTTACGAAGACAGAAAAGTAATCAAATATTATCACTATCATCATGGTCAAGAATTATATTTCCATGGAACTCCTTCAAACGGAATTTTCTTTGGGTTAGAAATAGAATCTGAAAGAGATTACAATTGTGACTTAGACAGAAATCTTATAGCATTATCAGTACAAGATAAAGTAGGTTCAGACAAAGTTTATTTTGAAGAAGATGGTTCTTTAGATGACGGTTTTGAAACAATAACTTACCCTATGAGTTACGAATTTATGAGAAATAACTGTGTAGTAGAAGATATATTAGGAACTCTTAGAAATAATGATATGTATACATCAGATAGATGTGGATTACACATTCATATTACTAAAACTGATGAAGTTGTAAAAGCTATGCCGTTAATCTTATCCTTCCTAGAAAGTAATAAAGATGATATAGTTGATTTTTCAAGAAGAACTTATGATTCATTTACAGAATGGTGTGACTTCTATACAGAAGAAAACTTATTAACTGCCTATGAAGCCGAGAGAATATATTTAAGACCTCAAGGAAGAAGACATATGTGCATAAACTTCACTAATGAACACACAATAGAATTTAGATGTTTTGCAGGAACATTAGATGCCAAAAGAGTTTATGGTTATATTGAATTTATCCTAGCTTTAATTGAAAATATAGAGCATTTATTCAGTATATCAGAAAGACCTACGTTTAAAGATTTAGAAAAAGTTAGTGGATTTGATTTATTCAAAGAAAACTTAGTATTTTAGGAGGGGTTTAGTATGGTAAAATGTAAATGTGGTAAAGAAGTATTTACAGGGGTTTATGTAGCAGGAGAGGATTTATCTTCTCCTGTGTGTATAGATTGTTTAGAACAACTTATAAAAGATAATAAAGTATATTGGTGCATATATCATAAAAGATACGAATTGTACGAAGAAGGGAAACCTACCCATATAGCAAAAATAAAAAACAGTAGAGAGCTTATTTGTGATTGTATATCCTATCAATTTATTATATGTGATGAATGTGGGGAATTAACTTACGAAGAAGATATTTATAATGGAATATGCAGAGATTGTATAAAAGAAAAAGATGTTGAAAACACATGCATCGGAGGGTATCATAATCAACATGATTTTCCTAAAAAATTCTATGGCAATCCTTCAAATGGAATATTCTTTGGATTAGAAATAGAATCTGAATACTTCTTAGATTCACCTTCATTTAAAGGTGAGGGAATTTTCTTCCAAGATGAAAAACCAAGCATAGAGGAAATGTTTTCTGAAAGTACAAGAACGTTATGTTGTTTTGAAAGGGACGGCTCTTTAGAAAACGGTTTTGAAACAATAACCAATCCTTTAAGTTATGAGTTTATGAAGAATAATAGAATCATAGAACAAATAACATCAGAATTAGAAAAAGTAATGTATATATCAGATAGATGTGGATTACACATTCATGTTACTAAAACTGATGAAGTCGTAAAGAAGCTTCCACAAATAATAATGTTCTTAGAGAACAATAAAAAAGATGTTATAGATTTCTGTGGAAGAGAAACTTTATATGCAGAATTTTATACTTATAAAGATAAAAAAATTGATACACGAATAGCCAATGAAATAATTTTTGGTTCAGAATCATTTGGAAGAAGAAGAATGATAAACCTAACCAATAAAGATACAATAGAGTTTAGAGGGTTCAAAGGAACATTAGATGCCAATAGGATATATAAGTATATAGAATTTATCCTAGCCTTATTAGAAACAGATATAAATGAAAATACAACCTTCACAGACTTAGTTATTCCTAATCTACTTAATCATGCTTAGTGCATGATTTTTTTTATTTTAGTACTTGACAACACTATGATAATATGTTATAATAATATCATAATAAGAAAAGGAGTTGATAATATGATAGCATTTTTTCCTAACTGGACTTTTTTAGATAAAACAGAAGATGGGGAATATTTATATAAAAGTCCCAACAGTATTAGAAATTACAGAATAGAGAAGAACAAAGATTTTTCAAGCATTGAAAAAATATATAAAGAGTATATAGGGGAAGAATATCCTACTGTTAAGATTGTAGAAATTAATCCTAAAAACGATATAGGGGAATATGAATACATTATAAAAGTTCCATATACCCACAAAGAGTTGAGAGATTTATTATTTAAACATTTTAAAATTTTAGAAACATATAAAAAAGATAAACGAGTAACTAAAGGGGTTTTAAATGATTTATCGTATATGTTAGATTTATTCGGTAAGATTTATCTAGATGAAAAAGAATAAACCACTTGACAACATTAGTAATTTTTGGTATAATATAATTATAATATCGAACTAGGAGAAGATGTAATGGAAAAGAAAATATTAGCATACTTAAAGTTGATTCTTCCTACACTAGAGAATAATGCAGTTGAAAAAGGCTATCTTTGGATTAATAATCCTAATACCAATTTCAGTAGGCAATTATTCTTTAGTACTTATGAAGAAGGATTAACTTTAATCAAGAAGTATAAACGTAATAATTGCTATATAGGGTTAGCAACAACTGTTACAGAATGTTATAAAACTGAATTACTACTAAATAGGAATGTTATAGTAGTAGATATAGATGAAGAAGATTTACCTATATCAGATATATATTATATGTGTAAAAGGATAGGATTATTTACACACATGGTTGTCAATAGTGGTAGAGGTTGGCACTTATATTTTAAGCTAGAAGGCTCTTATCCTATTAAGGATATAGTAGAAGTCAACAGACATATTACAAGCTTGTTTAAAGCCGATATGAAGGCTTGTAGTAGTACTCAAATAATAAGAGTACCTTTTACTATGAACCTTAAAGTAAATAAGTATTCTTCTATTGTGACAAACAGTAATCCAATTAGAGGGTATGATTTAAATACTTTAAGGAATCATAGAATTGTAGAGTTTAAAAAGAGTGATACAGATATAGAAATTGATAACGTAGAGGATTTATTCTGTTTCAATCAAATAGTCCGTCATGGAGCTTCTAAAGGGTTTAGAAATAATTCCTTAATGTTTATATCAACTACTTGTAAATATGCTAACCTGAGCGAACACAAGGCTCTACAATATGCTTATGAGTTTAATGACAACTGTGAGGAAAAACTATCTAAGAATGAAGTTAAAAAAGTTGTCAAAAGTATATATGATAATCCCTCTTTTATAAAACCTTGTTGTATAGATACAGGACAGAAATTATGCAGTTTAAAATGTAAATATAAAGATATAACATCTAAAGATATATTTACATTATCCGATGTATCATTAGACGATAAGGTTGTAGGACTTACTAAAAAACATATAATAAACTATCAGACAGTAAAAGGGAAAGGAAAAAAGCTTATGTTGGAGGTATTAACTGGGACAGAATTAACTGTAATGGCATTATTAAAGGTTTGTAGCACAAAATTTTTCACCAAAGAAGATATATCAGAATTTTTAAATATCAGTAAGCCGACTGTATCTAAGGTTTTAAAAAGTTTAAAAGAAAAAAATATAATATATAGTACTAAACAACAAATAGACGGTTCTAAAAAACCTACAGAACTTTATACTTATAATTTTGATTTTGAGAAATATAATAAAGAGATTGTCCATTTAAACACAAACTTGTTTGTATTTAAAATACAGAAAATAATTAAAGATAATGATTTAAAGGTAGCTATTGCTTTAAGATATTTGATAACAAATAATCAAACTGTAACTCTTGAAGATATATCTCACTTAACAGGAATAAGCACAAATAATATCCCTAAAATATTATCTAATTTAATTGATGCAAAACTTATAATCGTTGACAAAATCAAAGGTAATAAAGGACTATGTAATACTTATCAATTATTTTATTAGCACTCTTATGGGTGCTAATTTTCTACCCAAAATATATAAGAATGTTGAAATTTAGCCATTCTATTTTATAAAAATAAAAAATTTATGAGTATTGGAAAGTACCTCAAGCCGTTGGAAATGCTACATTGTTACCCTATAAAAGTAAAAAATTTATGACCTATCTAAACTATATCTATAAGGCATTAAGAATAAAGAAAGGAGAAGTATATGTTAAAATTGAATAAGAATATAGATGAATTATTAATAATGGGTAATAATATTTTTTATTATAGAATTTTAAAAGAATGAAAAATATTACTTGACAATACTATTATAATATGATATAATATAAGTATAAGGTGAGGTGATAGTATGGTATCTATGGAATGTCCTTGTTGTGGTAGAGTAACAAAAATCAAAGAAATTGGAAGGGGAGTGATGATTACTTGTAAGTGTGGTTGTACTACATTATATTTTGATAAAAATGAATTTACAAATAGATGGAAATATTCTAATGTAAAAGAATTAGCTAAGTCAAATGCTTGGGAGAAAGAAGGAGAAGAACATCAAGTAACTAAAAAAGGTTATGAACTCCTAACATATAAAGAAACAAAAGACTGTGAATTTCTAGCATATAAAACAACTGGAGCAAAAGGAGATAAACAGTAGAGAATATTTTAATAAAAAAATTAAAAATATTTCATAAACACTTGACAACATTATTAAAATGTGTTATAATATAAGTATAATAAAGAAAAGGAGAGGGTAATATGAATAAAGAACAAAAAATTATGAGTGTGGTATCAAATGGAATAAAAAAAATAAATCCTTATATAAAGGCTTATGCAGTAGATAAGGGAGTAAGAAGATTTCTTTTCTATAAAGATATAAGTTTGAACCACTTTAAACTTTTAGTAGAAGACTTTGCTCCTATTAAGGATATGGAAGAAGTTAAAAGGGACAATAGAGGTTATTATTTAGAAACAGAATTAGGGAAATTAAGACTAAGAAAAGGAGTTTTAAGTACATACTTAAAGAATCAAGCTTTTAGTTTGAATAGAATAGCTTTAGATGAAAAAGGATTTATATTCTCTGATTCTATAGATAAAGCAGTTTATAGTAAAAATATTAATAATAGAGAGGCTGCTTTCGTGGCTTCAAGTAATGACAAAGATACTATGCATGAATATTGCTATTTGAGATATGAAGGATTTACTATACCAAATGCTTCATCAGTACTTGACCTTGTGATAAATATGTCAAATGAAGATAGAATGTATGGAGTTAAACTAGCTTTAGAATTGAAAAGCTATAATATAGCCGATTCATTAACTGCTTTTAACATATTTAGTCATATGAATTCTAAAGTAAATCCATCTGATATGAGAGATTTCTTTGTAAATTGTGCTAGAAACCTTTATAGTATAAATGAACCAATAACAGATAAAAATAGAGTAACAAACTCTTTAATAGGTTTAGTGTATGCTCTTGAAAGAAAAGACGGATTTGACGGGGACAAATTTGATAAAGCTTTTAATAAATACGGAGTAAATGTTCCTAGTAATATCTATGGAGAGGTTAGAAGAATATTTCTTAACGGAAAATCTGACCTTATATATGAATCAAATTGTCCGTCAATGGATTCTAATGTTAAATTTATACAACATTTAGTTAATCGTTATTTAATAATGTTAGGAGAGTAAGAAGGAGGTATAATATATGTTTAATATAGGTGATATAATAATAGGGCGTGGTCGTAGCGTCTATAGAATAACTAATAGTGACAATCTTTGTGTTGTCACTATGACTAAAGAAGACAAAAATATATTTAATATAGATATAGATGATGGAGATATAATAGTAGCACCATTAATATCTTATAAACGTAAAAAATTTGAAGTTTGGTCTAAACATTTTAACCTTATAAAGACAACAGATAGCAAAAACGGAATGAATAAAGGAGATAAGGTTGTTCTTAGAGAAGCATGTGAAAAAGTACTAGAAGTCCCCAAAGATACAGTTGGGGAGATAGTGGCTTTTATAAACGAAGACGATATAATAGATAGATTTGGAGAAATTGTAGTAATGTTTCCAACTTTAAAAAAATACGAAATAATAAGAAAAAGTTATATAAAACACTTGACAACACTTTAATAATATGGTATAATATAAGTATAATAAAGAAAAGGAGAGGGTAATATGAATAAAAATACAAATAAAAAAAGTAAAGATAACTTTTTAAAACAACTTATAAAAGAAGAGAAGAAAGGCTTAAAGCTTATAGGTTGCACATTGCTTTGTCTGACATTGTTTTTAACAGGTATGCATTTTGGTTCTAATCGTGCTACCTGTTATACAGACAGGGAACAGGCTATCGAAATAGTGAAACAAAGCAGAGGTGAATTTATAGAAGAATATAATGATATAACGGGAGATATCCTAAATAATTATTATGATAATTCAACTTATGAACTAGAAGAATGTCAAGTTACTTACGAATTAGGTATTATGACAGAAATGATAATAAACAATATAAATAAAGATTTATTAATTAATGAATGTGATTCTTTAATAAATCAAATGAATGAAGATAGTATTAATTTAGTAAATGCTTATAAATTAAAACAATTAATAATGGAAAAATATTAAGATAAATTTAAGGGGGAAAACAGAATGAAAAAATATTATGTATTTTTTAATAAAAGTAACAAAAGATATGAAGTAAGAAAAGCTACTATAATAGGCGAAACAGAAGACAGCTATGTGATATTAGAGGGAGAAAACACGATTGTTAAAAGAAAAGATTGTGTCTTTGATGACAAAAATTATGCTAATATAGTTAAAAAAGAATTAGTAACTACTAGAACTGTAAAAAACAGATTTAAGGGTAAATACTATACTTGCCCTAAATGTGGTAAAAAAATAAGAAGAAGTGAAATAACAGTAGACCATAAAATACCTAAAGCTTTCTTTAAGAAATTAGCTAAAGAGAAATACGGAGTTGATGATTTAAGACTTGCAGAAGAATTATGGGAACAATGTTGGAACTTTAATAATTTAAGATTAATTTGTGAAGATTGTAATAAAAAGAAAAGTTCTAATCCTTATATTTTAGAACGCTACATAGCTAAGAAAAGTTATATGCAAAAAAAGAATGAATGTGTTAATAGAGGTGCTAGAAAAATGAATATCAGAAACAACAACTTTGTTTCTAAAGATTTAGAAATGGAGATATTAAAAAGGTATGGCAACACATTTGATAAAAAATATATTATATAAGTAAAAAAAATCAAAAAAACGCTTGACAACAATATGATTTTATGATATACTATAAGTATAATAAAGAAAGGAGGTGAGGTGGTAACATTCCACCTCAAAAGAATATGTTAAACTTAAAAAATTATAAGACAATAGAGAAGGCAACAGAGAATTGGAACGAAGCATCAAAAATAGGTGTTAGGGCTAATTACAGAAGATTAATAAGTTACTTATCAGAACAAGGTAAACTTGCAGTAAACGAGGGGGAAAATATAACTAGGGCAACATTAGAAGAGATAAACGACTTTTTGATAATTCATTGTGGTAGAATAGACTCTTATCAAAGTATAACTATAAGAGTAAATGACTTTACTAAAATGTTTAATGAAGTACTTAATATACCTACAAAGTTTTCAAATGTACCACCTAATAAAATAATAAAAGATAACGAAGGTATTTATACTAAAGATGAAATAATTGCTATATGCGAACAGTTTATTAATTCACAAGATAAATTCCTAGTTTATGGAATTTGGTATGGGTTAAAAGATAAAAGGTTTGATGATATAACAAATATCAAAGTGACTGATGTTGATTTCTTTAAGAATGAAATAATTGTTGGAAATAAAACAATAGAAATGGATGAAGTATTAAGAGAATATTGCCAGTCTGCTATCGAAGAAATTTCTTACTATAAATTAGGAGATATAGACGGAACTTCAAATGAAGCTTATAAATTAAATATAAATAGTCCTTATATCGTAAGAAGTAAACCTCAAAGAAATAATGGTATGGGGTTAAATAGAATGACGTTTAATGGGTTAAGAACTAGAATTGCTAATTTAAACGATTCATTAGCAGAATATGGCGTATTATTAAAACCGCAAAAGTTATATATAGGAGGAGTCATATATAAAATGCATGAAGAAACAATAGCTAATAATACTATATGGAATAACTCCACTATTAGAGATTTTAAGCGAAAACATAATATTAGTGCATTTTCTATGGATACACTATTATTATATAAGAATAAATATAATTAATTAACAGGAGGGGAATATGAGGGTTACTAAAAAGTTAAAGTTTGTTGAAGGTGAGGGTTTAGAAAAATTATTAAAATATACAAAGAATATAAAAGCAAGACAAAAAGCTGTAGAAGAAACAGAGAGACTTTTTAACGAAGTCAAGGAACAAATACTTAATAAAGAATATGAAAAAGCTAAGGAAGGCTTTGAGAGAATATTCTATGAAGAAATCCCTTCTGATGCCATAATAAAAATGGCACAGTTGGGAGAAAATGAATTAAATATTAACATGGAAACTTGGTGTCAAAATTTTATACGAACAGGAAAAGGCTTCCATATGTTAATATATCAATATATTTAAGAGGTGATAGTATGAAGATAATAGGAGATATAAAAAAGGTGCTATGTAATAAAGAAGATTTAGTATTCTTATGTATAGGCTCTCCTAAATATCCTTTAGATAGCTTTGCTCCAAGATTAGGGAGTAAATTAAAAGAAGCGGGATTCACTGTTTATGGGACAGTAGAAAAGCCTATTGACGGGAAAAATTATATAGAAGAATGCTTAAAAATTACATTTGAAAATGAAGATAAAAAAATAGTGGCTATAGATTCAGGTATAGGCAGTAAGAAAAATTTAGGCAATATAAAATTAAGACCTAATAGAGGAATAGAACCTGCTTCTGCAACAAATTTCTTTACTATAGAAGTTGGGAACTCTTCCATATTAGGAATAACATCATGTAATATAAAAGATGTTATAAAGAAAAGAAAAACCTCTAATGTAAATATAGATAATATGGTTGAAAAAATATATAATGAAATAATAAATTTTTTTGAATAATTATTGACAATATTTTTAAAGTTTGGTATAATATATATAGGAGTCAATATAACTATAATTAGATAGCTTTAGACTCCTATATAAGCTATCATTTGGAGTGAGAAGATGACAAAAGAAAGAATTTATGTAAGTCCTTTAGAAATTAGATTATTCTGTAATGTGTACTATAATGAAGAAGAAGGAATATGTGGTACTGTTATCAGAAGATATGGAGACAGAGCAGAAGTAATGTTAGACAGAGAGATAAATATTAGAGGGCATTTATACCAACGAATTTTTATTAATGATAAAGTAAAAGACATGACGGAAGAAGAAATTCAGTTTTCTCTTGATATGCAGAAGGCTTATTTTGATAAGAGAGATAAATTGAACTAGACAAGGAAGAATAATTATTCTTCCTTTTTTTATTTAATAGGAAGTCATTCAAATAAGTTGTGTAATGAATACATGAATAAAATTTAAAATAATACTTGACAACATTATTAAAATATGATATAATTAACATATAAGATGAAGGGAGAGATAAGATGAAGGGAGAGATAAGATGAAGGAATTATTTTTAAAAGCACAACATGGTGATAATGAGGCTTTAAACGAATTGTTTGATAAATATAAAGTAATTGTAGAGCATGAAATGAGAAGAGCAAGGAAAACAGGAATACAAGCTTTTGATTTAGAGGATATGGAACAAGAACTTAATTTAGCTTTATTAAAATGTATAGAGAGATTTGATACTGAAAGAGGTTTGAGTTTTTATACTTATGGTATAGTTACTTTAGATAAAGTTTCTAAAAAAGTTATTGTTAGGAACAGAATGAATAAATTAAGTGAAATTGATGCGGATTTATTAAGAGAAATTAATAAATTAAAAAGAAAAAATAACTATATAACTAATGAAGAAATATGTGAAGTATTAGATATAAGACCACAAGATTTAAACAGGATATATTCTTTAATAGGTGGGTTAACATCTTTAAGTCAACCTATTGGTGATGATGAAGAAGATGCAACTGTTGGAGATATGATAGCAGATTCAGAAGATTCTATAGAAGAATTACATAACAAGATGGTTGTAAAACAATTATTAAATATATTACCTAAGAATGAAAGAGATTTAATAACTTTATATTTCTATGAGAATAAAACTCAAAAAGAAATAGGAGAAATGTATGGTTGTAATCAAGTATATATAAGTAGACATATTGGAAAAATTTTAAAAAAAATGAAAAAACACTTGACAACAGTATGATAATGTGATATAATATAAATATAGAAAGGAGAAAGGTGGTAAAATGAAAAATTACAATATAAAGACAAAAGAGATTAAAAAGGTAACTTATATTACTCAAGACGGACGTGAATTTGAAACAAAAGAATCTGCTTATTTATATAACAGTTATGATTTTATGAACCATATCTTAGAGAATAATGTTAATAGTCTAAAGGTTGATACAAGATTTTTTAAAGATGATGTAATTGAATCTTATAAATTTTATGACAAAGAACAATTAGATATGTTTTTATATGCTTATTTGGATTATTTTGAAGTTTCTAATGTAAAAGAAATAAAAGAAAAAGCCGAAAACAGAATTAGTTTTCCTTGTGTTCTTTGTAATATCAATGACGGTTCTGACGGAAGTATATTATTTTTTAAAGAAGATTTATTTAATGGATTAACTGCAATGATTAGTAAAATGAAAAATAATTAAGGAGGGGTTATATATGAAAAAATGTACATTTAAAAGGGATAATTTATTTTTAACTGATGATTTCTTTATAGAGTTTGATTGTAAAGTCCCACATGAGTGGATACTTATGGTCAAAGGAAATGATTTTGAAGAACTTAGAAAAGGCGACATAGGATACGAAGATATATATAATAATACTTTGAAGTATGGTTGGTTTAATGGTATGACTATACCTCAAGTACTTAAAGTTGTAGGTAAAGAAGGTTATTATTATATATCAGATAAAAATCCAACTAAAGAATTTAAAGAAGAAGAAAAGTTTAATGAAGAATTAAGAAGAGCTATGTTTAAAATAATATTGTATCAGAAACTTCTAGGATTAGCCGATAAAAATAATTATGTTAGTGTAGAGTTAGTTATAGAGGAGTTAAATAACTACTTAAAAATAAAAAGAGAAAATGTTAAAATTAACTTTAGCAGTCTTTATTATTTAGCTACTACAAGCAAGACTATTGGATTTAAGTTTAATAAAGATTTAGAAAAAATAAGACTAGAAAAATAAGTTATAATTTGTGGGGAGTGATATATGTGAATTTTAAAAATAAAAAAGAAAAAGATGATTTTATAGTTAAAAATATGAAATTAGTAGATTATGTAATAAATAGAAAATTAGGACTATTTAATACATATGATTATACTTATGACGATGTAAAACAAATAGGTCTTATGAACCTAGTCAAATGTGTTGATACTTACGATAAAAGCAAAGGTTATGAATTTTCATCTTATGCCATTCCTTATATATTGGGTGGCATACGAAGAGAATTTAGAGGTAAAAAAAGGGGAATTATTTATGGAAGAAAGATAACTCGAAACAAATATAAAATAGAATCTATGCTTCCTTATATGACGGTAGAAGAAATAGCTAAGGAATTAGATTTAAGTATTGACGAGGTAAAAGAGATTAATGATATTTCTTTTGGAGTTGCTTCACTTGATAAACCTTGTGGAATTGACGGTAAAGGTGAAGAAAAAGGTACATTTGCAGATGTTTTAATACCTCCTTATGAAGAGGATTTTGATACAAATATATATATAGAATATTTGCTTAGTGTTATAAGTGAAAGAGAAAGATATGTTATAGAGGAAATTTTTTATAATAATTGTTCTCAACAACAAGTAGCATCACAAATAGGGGTAAGTCAAATGCAGGTTAGTAGAATAATGAGAAGAGCTTTAGCAAAAATGAAAAGATGTGCTTAGGAGGTAAAGTATGATAAAAAAGAAATTTGATATTGAAATACAATCTAACTTAGACTGGTTACAAAAATTTAAAAATAGCAATAAATTATTTACTTCAAGACAGGTAGGAAATCTATTTGGATTTTCTTCTGGTACTGATTTTGAAATTTTATTGGCGAGAAAATATAAAATTTTAAGTAGGATTAATAACCAATGGTATCCTAATTTAAACATGGATAGAGACTTTGTAAAACTTGTAGGTGGTATAGACAATTTTGGAGAAGGATATATAAACTTAAGATGGACTACAACAGGTATTTTAGGTGTTGCTAAAATGCTTAATCTAAAAGTAGAAGAAAAAAATTTAGAAAGGTTGTTGGTGTAATATGGAAGAAAAAAATTGCATAACTTGTTCTTACTTGAAAACAGGAAAACACAATATATGTAAAAAAAGAAGGGGAAAAAATAGAGAGATATTCGATATATTTTATTACTCTTGCCCTAAGTATGAATTTAATGGGATAAAGACTGTAAGAGATGGTTATATAAAAGCAAAAGTTAAAGAAAAAAAATCGGAAAAATAGTTGACAATATTATTAATTTGTGATATAATATAAATAAGAAAGGACTAATTGTTAAGTGACTATATATATAGAAATATATAGTCAAACATATACAAAAGCGGATACATTAGTCTTTTGTATATAGCTTAACAAGAGGTTTCAAGGGTTAGTGACTGATTTTATGGAAAATATATGATTTAATAAAATATACGTTATGATGGTAAAGGAGATATAAAATATGAGAAATGATGTAAAACAAGAATTTGAGAGATTAATAAAAACACAAAACGATAAAAAGATAGAATTAAATAAAACATATTGGGTTTCCGAATGGTCATGGAATCCTATTGCAGATGGATATATAACACAACCTGAAGTTATTAGATATAAGGAAACTATAGATGGAATAAATGTATATACAACTGGAACAAATTATAGATATTATTATGCTTGGGATTTATACGAGAGCAAAGAAGATTGTAAGAAAATGTCTGATTTTAAAGATAGATTTGCATATGGATGGTGTGAAACAGAACATTATATTCCACATGATAAAATCAAAAATATATTAAAATAAAAGTAGAAGAAAAATTTTTAGAAAAAATAGTTGACAACAATATTAATTTATGATATAATATAAGAAAGGAGGTGATAATGAGGTGTATATATTAGAAGTATATAAAAAATTAAATGATTCTTATACGTGTAGAGGGACAATAGATAAAGTTTATTGGAATGGTAAAAAGGATATTTTTCTAAAAGTATATAAAGACTATACTGGTTGTGATTATCCTAAGTTTGCAAAAGTTGAAATGGGGGAGAGACAAATTATAACTGAAAAACCCATAAAAGAAGTAGAAAAAGAAATAAAAGAAAATTTAAATGTGTTAAAACAATATACTAATGATAAAAGAGTTTTAATGTTGGAAGATTGTATAGAGCATATATTTTTAGCATTAGAAAATGGCTATATTATTTTAAATAAGGTTTCATTTGATGAAATTGATAAGACTTTCATGAGTGGTAAAGTAACAAAAGTCGAGATGCTTAAAGCTAGATTTATGCCTTATCAAGATTTAAATAATAGTTTGTATGAATTTATTACAACAGAATACGAGACAATGTTTAATGATTGTTGTTAAGAAAGGGGCGATAAAATGTATGAAATTAGAAGAGCCATGCTTGTAGGAGAAGAAGAGGTTAATGGACAGAAATGTTATAAATATATAGTCTATAGGCTTTTTACTAGGACTAGAAGCTATAGAACAAGTACCATAAATGAATTATGCAAAGAATATTTAAATGAAACACTTCCTCGTATAGTAGACCAATCTCTCAGAGATGAAGTGAACTATTTAATTTTAGATAAAAAAATAGATGATGTACAAAACGAATCAATAGAAATTATAAATAAACTTAGAGAATATAAGAATGACAAAAGAATACTAGAACTTTCAAATATCTTAAATGCTATGAATGATAATATGTCAGTACTTGATTATACTTATGTGTGTATATAATCTTTAAGAGGTGATATAATGTATTTTATTCCAATAGTGATATTAGCTACAATATACTGTTTCTTAGATGATAGAGAAACAGAGACTATTATAAAAAATAATAATAATATTAATCCACAAACTTATATAATTAAACGTAAAAAAAATAATAGAAATAGTTGACAACAATATTAAAATATGATATAATATAAATATAAAGGAGTTGATAATATGGTTAAAAAATTATACGGAATTAAATATAAAGAGATTGAAGGGGAAATTGTCTTAGAAGCTATAAGGGATAATATATCAAGAACACAAAGTGATAAAATAGTTGAATTATATAAAGAATATTTTGGAAGAGATTACCCTTCATTTAAAATGAACGAAGAGTATTTGGAATTAGAAGGGGATTTTAAAACTTTAAATGGGGTTATTAGAGAACAAATAGGTTCTTTAGAGAAACAATCTCACGACAGAAGGGTTAGTGATGTATCTTTTGAGATAGATATAATCCAAAACGGACTTGCAAATAGGGTTATTTATATGTTATGTAAGGAGGAATAATATGATATGCTATATAGATGAAATAAATACTGACAATAGAATTAATTGGAGATGTCAAGTATGGGATAGATGCTCTTCTGCGGAAGAGAATTCCTTTAAAGAAACGTATAAAGAATATATAGGAGAAGATTTTCCTCAAATAAAAATAATAAATAGAACAGTTGTAGAAAGGCGTAATTTTATTGAGGAGATGAATAAATTAACTAAAAACTTAAATGAGTTAATATTATATTCTAAAGATAAAAGAGTTAAAGAACATATATATATATTAAGAAATTTTATAGGAGATATATCCTGTAAGCATTATATGTTTGATGTTATAAAGGAAGGTGAATAAATTGCATATAGTTGATATAAAGAGTAAATTAGATAATTGTTATGAATGTGATGGTTCTCCTTATAAGGCTTATTGGTATAATATATCGAAGGAGTTTTTAAAGATATACAAAGAATATACAGGTTGTGATTATCCTGTTTATGCTAGTATAGATGGTTCAAAATATATTATAACTGAAAAACCGATAGAAAAAATAAAAGAAGAAATAAAAGAGAATTTAGAAATATTATACAATCAAAAGAATGATAAAAGAGTAATAAGATACAAAGATGTAATAGCTTCTATAAGATTGTGGTTAGAAAATGATTGCACTGTTTTAAAGAGGGTGAGCTATGAAGATATAAATAAAGACTTTATGACTGGAGAAGGGGTGTCTGAAAGACTTACTTCTATATGTAAGGATTTTTATAAATGGACTCATATACCTTGTATGTGGACTTCTAGTGATGATATATATAGTTTTCGATATTTATTATAAATGATTAAAATAATTTAATATAGAAAGGAGAATTGTATGTTTACAATTAAAGATTTTAAAGTAGAGTTAATTAATGCAAACGATGTTAAAAATTTTGTAGAGAACCATGGGAAGGTGGCTGCCGTATGTTATAGCACTGATGAAAAATATGCTAAATTTGTAGGTAAAGATGTGTTAAAAACAGGACACTTTAGTGGTTCAAGAGGGGATTATTTTAAATTTAAAATAACTGTTATCCCTAGAGATGCAGTAGACCAATCCACAAGACATGATGTAGGGACATATAAGAACGTTCAATCTTTAAGATATGTCAATAAAGAAAATTTAAATTTGTATTGCCCTCCTGAAGTAGAAAATGATGATGAATTATTAATGATATTCCAAGAAATGGAAAATACTGCTAGGAAATTATATGGCGATGCAATAAAAAGATTAGAAGCATTAGGATATAGTGGTGAGAAAGCGAATGAAATAGCTAGACATTTAGTACCAATAGGGGTCGAATCTGCTTTTAGTATGGGATTTACCTTAGAAGCGTTAATGAATTTTATGAATAAAAGATTGTGTTCATGTGCAGAAGCTCCAATTAGAAGAATTGCTCAACTTATGAAAGATGAAGTGGTAAAGGTCGCTCCTATATATGAGCCATATTTAGTTCCTATATGCGGAAGATATTTATTCTGCCCTGAAAACAAGAAAAGAAGTTGTGGAAAAGCTCCTGTTAAAGAAGAATTATTGGAAATGTTAAAAAAATAGTTGACAACATTATTAAAATGTGATATTATATAAGTATAATCATAAATTTATCATATTATTTTAAATATAACCTAGTCCTTTTGGGCTAGGTGAAGGAGGGGTATATATGACAAAATTGGAATACAATTTAAATAAAATTGATGAAATGTATAGTTTTAAGAAAAATTGGAATTTGTATGGTGCTAATCCAATTCCTAAAGGAACTTTAGATTTAACAAAGGAAGTCCTTAAAGAGTTAACAATACAACCCGAAGTTTTTCCTACAGGAGTTAGCACTATTCAATTAGAATATGAGAAAGGAAATAATTATTTAGAAATAGAGTTATGTGAAAATAGTCTTAGCCTTTTTATGATAAATGAAAAAGATAAAGATAGCTTTAGTATAAAATCTTATTATGAGTTCAGAGGAATAAATTCTATTTCAAGCTATATTAACCTTCTTATAGAAGAATATGTAAAGGAGTGGTAGTATGACGAAGAAAATAATCAGTTTGAGCTTGTTATGTCTATTAGGATTAGGAATGAGTGGTTGTAAAGACTCTATTGAGCCTAATACATCGAATTTTAGAAAAATTGAGTATAAAGGAGCTATAAATGATATTAATGCTATACAAAATATAGAAATATTTGAATATGTAGATAAAGAAACAGGAGTGCATTATTATATAGGAACAAGTGGATACAGAGGAATTATGTCTCCTGTATACAATTCTGATGGAAAGGTAAGAGTAGATAAATAATGAAAAGATTTTGATTTACGTACTTTAGAAGATTTGAGATATTATAAATTAATGGAGGCAAAATATGAAACCAAATAATTTAAAAAGTGGAATGAAGGTTACTTTAAGAGTTAAAGAAGGGAATAATAAAGACGAAGTTTACTATATTATAAGAGACATGGTTGTAGGATTACATCTAAAAGATAAGGTATCCTTTTTTGACCCTTATGATAGTAGAATTGTAGCTCGTGTAAGTGGTTATACAGATGAATTTAATCATAAAGAATCACCTTTATTAGATATAATAAAGATATATGATGAATATGATAACTTATTATTTGATAGAGAGAAAGAAGAAAATAAAACTGATTGGAGTAAAATAGAAGTAGGAGTTAATGTTGAATATTATGAAAATAATAAATGGAATGATGCAAAATTTGTTTTTTACATCAAAGAAAAAGATATCATAATTATGGTGACTAACAAGGGTATAATTTATAATCACACTAGCGAAACAGTTAGATTGAAAAACAAGGAAATTCAATTAAAAAAACAAGAAGTAAAAACTAAAAGATGCCAAAAAAGAGGAAAATGTCCAACTATATCTCTTTTTAATGATAAAGATGAATTAATTAATTTCAGGATTGAAAAACCAGAAGCTATTCAAAAAGTTTTAGATTTATTAGATTCCGAATATTCTCCAAAAGAAGTATATAATTTACTTGACAATACTCTTAGAAAGTAGTATAATATAAATATAAGGAGTGATGATATGAAAGAGTTTAAAAAAGTTGATTTACAAGAAAGGTTATGGAACGGAGATTACAAAGACATATTTGAAATAGGGCAAAGTAGGTGGAGTAGTCATAAGGCTATGATATTTGAACATGAAGGAATATATTATAGAGCAGAATATAGTGAAGGACTTTCTGAAAGCCAAAACGAAGCACCATTTGAATATTCTGATGATATAATAGAATGTAATGAAGTTTGTCAAATACCTGTTTTAACTAAAAAATGGGTGCTTGTAGAAAAAGTTCCTAATAAACTTGAAGAAGTAGAAAATAGAATAGAAAGTTTTTTAGATAGGGAAGACGGAAGGATTTGCAATTATACACTAAATGAAATTGAAACAATATATGATGTTATTGACCTCGTTAATAAAGAATTTAATGTAGATTTAAAAGTTCAATGTACAGGAGGATTTGATTCCACGGGATATAGTGTTACTTGTTATGCTTGGGCAGGTATAATAGATGGGCAACTATATTTTGATTCTTTTGAAGAGGAATGTTATTAAGGTGATAATATGCAAAGATGTTGGATGTGTTACTATTTTAGAACATTTAAAAAGAATTATCAAGTAATTAAAGGATATTGTGTCAAGGATAAGTCATTAATTAAAATTGTTAATTTTGGAAGTAAGTGTGATAACTATTTGTTCTTTAAGGGCAATAGAAAATAAAAAGAAAAATTTTCCAAAAAACACTTGACAACAATATGATTTTATGATATAATATAAGTATAATAAAGAAAGGGATAGGTGATAGTATGATAAAAACTTATGGAAGAAATTTTAGAGTGGTATTAAGAGAAGAAAAGGCAAATGAAAAATACTTTATATTTAATGGAGATATAATGGCAATAAGAGAACCTTTAAAAGAAGGTAAAGATATATACTTTAAAGCCTTTAACAATGAATATGACGAAAAAATGAATCATAAACTTGACAACAAAAAAGATATAATGAAAGTATTTAACGAAGTTGGGAAATTAGTATGGGACAGAGAAAAAGAAGAAAGTAAGACTGACTGGAGTAAAGTAGAGCTAGGAACAGATGTTGAATTTTCTGTGGGTAATGATACATGGAAAAAGGCAAAATTTGTATTATTCGAACCTAAAAGTGGAGTTATATTAATGACTGACGGAAAAGAAATGATTTGTAATCATACAGAAAATAGTGTTAGACTTGTTGGTAAACCTAAAAAATCTGATAAAAAAGACATGCAACGTTTTGCAACTCCTTTTGGAGTAATTAAAATATCAGAAAAAGAAATGAATGATTTCTTTGATGATATAATTAATGAGTTAAGAAATGTAAAAAGATAGATAAGTATTATGGGAATGGTGGGTGGGAAAATAAATTTGTAGAGGTGATTATTTGAAGAATTTTAAAAAGAAAGTATTAGCAGTAGGATTAGCGATAGGAGTAGTGCTTGGAAGTATAGGTTATTGTCCCTCGGACAGTTATGTAGATGCTTATTCAAAAACAAGCACTAAATATTGGACTCAAAGAACAGGAAAGAAAGTTAGAAAAGTAAGAAAGGTAACTTGCAAAATATATTATTACACTTCTTTGGCTAGTGAAAATGGTGGTTATGCAGGAAGATGTAGTTTAGGTAAATTAAACAGTCAGACAGTTGCTAATAATTATTACCCTTTAAGACAACGTATGTATATAGAGGGGCTAGGATATAAGACAGTTCGTGATAGAGGAGGACGAGGTTTGAACACCCGTTTCAAATTAGATGTATATGTTCCTAGAATTAAAGGTGAAAGTAATAAAAGATATTATAGAAGAGTTAATAATATGGGAGTAAGAAAGAGAACTGTGTATCTTTTATATTTTAAATAAATTGTTAAGAGGATAATTCCTCTTGACAACATTATTAAAAGGAGTGATGTTATGAAGTTGTTAAGTCTTTTTAGTGGTATAGGTGCTTTTGAGAAGGCTTTAAAAAATGCTAGTGTAGATTATGACTTAGTTGGATTTTCAGAAATAGATAAATTTGCAATAAAAAGTTATTGTGCGATACATGAAGTAGATGAAAGTTTAAATTTAGGAGATGTGAGTTCTCTAGATGTTGGGTTATTACCTCAAAATATTGATATTATCGTACATGGAAGTCCCTGTACCAACTTCTCTGTGGCGGGTAATGGCAAAGGAGGAGATAAAGGGAGTGGGACACAAAGTAGTCTTATGTGGCATAGTGTAGAGATAATTAGATATTGTAAACCTAAGTATGTTATATGGGAAAATGTTAAGAATGTAATAAGCAAGAAACACATACATAATTTTAGTAAATACATAAATGATTTAAAAGAAGTAGGATATACTTCATACTGGAAAGTATTAAATGCGAAAGATTTTGGTTTACCTCAAAATAGGGAACGTATTTATGTTGTTAGCATATTAGATGATAAGCATACCTTTGAGTTTCCTCAAGGATTCCCATTAGAGCTAAGATTAAAAGATATATTAGAAGATTCAGTTGAAGATAAATATTATTTATCTCAAGAAATGCAAGATAGATTTTTTAAATTCCCTCAAGATAGATTAAACAATGAATGTTTAGAGGTGTTGGGAACAACTGCTCCACACCCATGTGATGAAAAAGGTAATATAAAATATAGTAAAAGCACTTCTGCTTGGGTATATAATCCTAGTAAATGTATTTCAACTCTTTCTGCTAGAGATTATAAGCAACCCAAACAAATTATAGAGGTTCTTCCAGTTAGATTAGGTGGGGTATTTGACGAGGAAGGTAAAAGACATCAAGCAGGAAGTATATATGATAAAGAATTTATTTCTCCTACTTTAGATACTATGCAGGGAGGTTGGAGACAACCTTTAATAGTAGACGGAGAAGTAGTGACTAATTTTAGAATAAGAAGGTTAAATCCATTAGAGTGTTGGAGATTGATGGGATTTAGCGATGATGATTTTTATAAAGCTAAAAATGTACCAACTTCTGATACTCAATTATACAAACAAATAGGTAATAGTATTGCCGTCCCAGTATTAGAAAATATTTTTAAAAACTTATTTAAATAGGGTTGACAACATTATTAAAAAATGGTATAATATAAATATAGAAAACGAAAGGAGAATTAATATGAAATTTAAATGCGGAGATAAATTAGTGAATGTTATTACTAAAGAAACATATGTATTACATGGTTTCAAAATGGTAGAAACACTTAATCGTTGTAATGGGTATGAATTGGCTTTAAGAAAAGGGGATTTTATAGAACTTATGTTAGTAGATGAAAATATAGTAGATAAACTGTTTAAAATAGATTGGACAAATTGGGAAACAGATATGATTGATATAGCCAATAAAAAAGTCCCTGTTAAGTGGAGACATAACGGAGAGATGGTGGTAATGGAATCTCCTACTTATGGTAAGGTAGAAGCAAAAGTCCACCCTAGTGACACTTTTGATGTTGAAAAAGGATATAAACTTTGTAAATTAAGAATGGCTAAAAAAATAATAGAAAAAGAAATTGAAAAACATTATGAATAGTACTTGACAACATTATTAAAATATAGTATAATTAATATGAGGAGAGGATAATATGGGGTTTAAATTATATCAAAATAATTATTTAGAAGTAATAAAAGATATATCAGATAATACAATAGATTTACTTTTGACTGACCCACCGTACCTACATATAAGAGGTGGCAGTAAATGTAAGAGAATAAATAGAGGTATATATAAAAAAGATAGTAAGGTTAAATCTGAAATGAGTAATTTTGGAGAAGAGGAAATATATACATTTATGAATTCTATAAAACCAAAAATGAAAAAAATGAACGCTTATATATTTGCCAGTAAACTTCAAGTAGTATATTATTTAAAATGGGCAAGTGAAAATAAATATCAATATGATATTTTAATTTGGGATAAATGTAGAAATACCTTAATTGGACATAAAGCATTTGCAACTAATATAGAATATATAATAAGAATATATGAGTATGGATGTGGATTAAACCCTATAAAAGAGAATGATAAATTAGTGAGTTTATATTATCAAAAAATACAGAGAGTAAAACCAGTTAAAAATAAACTCCATGAAGCAGAAAAGCCGATAGAACTTTTACAAACAATTATTAAACTTTCATCTAATGAAGAGGATGTGGTTTTAGATTGTTTTATGGGCAGTGGAAGTACGGGAGTAGCTTGTATGAATTTAAATAGAGAATTCATAGGGATAGAATTAAATGAACGCTATTTTAATATAGCGAAAGAAAGAATTGAAAAATATTGCAAATAGTACTTGACAACATTATTAAAATATGATATAATTAAGATGTAAATATGGAAGGAGAACGATAATATGGCTAATAAAGAAAAAAAGGTAAGATATTCCGAAGGATATATTAATGGTGTTCTTTTAGCAATTAAAAATGGGGCAATAAGCAATAAAGGTAAAAAAGATGAAGCACTTAGATTTGTTATGGAAGTCGAAACAGAAGAAGGAAAGTCAACTGATGTTGATTTCTTTATTAGAAAATACTCTAGTAACGGAAATACAAATAAAACATATGCTAAAATGAAAAAACTTTATTCAGAGTGTAGAACAGTTGAAGATGACGGAGAAGGAGAAATAGTTAACTGTTTAGTTAAATTTGACGAAAATAAATATGTTACTAAAGAAGGAGAGCTTGTTGACAGAGGAACTAGAGTAGGAGGAGTATTCTGCACTACTCAAGAAGACAGTAAATTCCCTATTACTAAAGGTTCTAAAGGTATGATTTATTGTATGCTTGAAGGTTATGAAGATGTAACTGATATTGACGGTAATGCTTTAGAACTAAGTGTATTGGTTAATAATTATGCTTATTATAACGAGGAAGAAAAAGAGGATAAGGTAAATGGATTCATAATGAAAATAAGAACTCATAATGAAGAATATGCTGAATACATTAAAGAAGAACTTAAAGTAGGCGATATACTTTATATGGAATTTGATTTTATTAAATCTGTAGCTAAAGCTAAGAAAAGCAGAGGTATAGGTAAATCAGTTAAAAATAGGGTTCAAATTGAAACTTATTTTGAATTAACTAATTGTTCTGCTCCAATTATGACTTTAGATGACAATAATGAATATATAAAACCAGTATATGATGACCTTGAAGAAGGAGAAGAAGAAGAATTTTGTTATACTGTTCCTAGTCAAGAGGACTTCCCATTCACTTCACATTATATAGAATTAATGCATCAAGCAATAGATGAAAGAATTGAAAAACTTCAAGAAAAAGTAGATGATATTAAAAAAGAAAAGGGCGAAGAAGTAGAAGGCGAAGAAGTAGAAGTAGCCGAAGATGAAGCACCATTTTAATTTGAAAGGAGATAGATAATTATGGAAAACGAAATTAATGAAAAAGTATTAGGTGGGGAAATCCCTCACCCTTTAAAGGAGGTAAATATGGAGTGCAAATGTAAATTTAATGTTAATAAACAAATCGGTAATTCAGATGTTCAATTTTATTCTAGCGATGATACTACAGAGTTATATAAAGCTTTAGCAGGATTTCATAAGCATTTTACAACAGTAGAGAAGGATGCAGAGAATCCTTTTCACGAATCCAGTTATGCTAGTTTATCTCAAATATTAAATGTAACTAGACCTATTTTAAATGACCAAGGATTAATTTTAATACAACTTCCTATAAATGGAACAAAAGAAAATTCTATATGCATTAAAACTAGATTAATTCATGTTGAAACAGGGCAATTTATAGAGAGTAATTCAATATCTTTAATCCCACCTAAACTAGAAGCACAAGGTTATGGTTCTCTAATGACATATTTAAAAAGGTATCAAATAACTTCTTTATTAGGATTATCATTTAGTGAAGATGATACTGATGCTAGTGATTTAATAGTAGAGGAAGAGGAAACAAAACCTGTTACTAAACCAAAATCATCAAGAAGAAGCTTATAATAATTAATTGGGTAGGTAGAAATATCTACCCTTTTTAATAAAAAAGGAGAAACAATATGAAAAAAGAATTAATTAAAAGTCCTATGAATTATGTAGGTGGAAAATATAAATTATTACCTCAAATACTCCCTTTGTTTCCTAAAGATATAAATACTTTTGTAGATTTATTTTGTGGAGGATTTAATGTAGGAGTTAATGTTGAAGCAAATAAGATTATAGGAAATGATTTATGTAAAGAAATTGTAGAAGTTTATAAAGGAATTCAAAAAGAAGGATTAGAAAATAGCTTGAATTTAATTAAGAATGAAATTGGTAAATATAATTTAAGTAAAACTAATGAAGAAGGATTTAAACAAATAAGAAATTTTTATAATGAAGGTAACAAAGAATGGTATATTTTTTATGCTATGTTAACTCACGCTTTTAATTATCAGATAAGATTTAATAAAAAAGGTGAATATAATATGCCTTTTGGAAGAAATAAAAGTTATTTTAATCCTACATTAGAAAGGAATTTTATAAAATTTGCAAAAGCTATTGAAGAAAAAAATATAATTTTTACTAATCATAATTTTAAAGATTTAAAAATCAATTTATTAAATAAAAATGATTTTGTTTATTTAGACCCTCCTTACTTAATTACTTGTGCTAGTTATAACGAACAAGGCGGTTGGAATGAAGAAGAAGAATATTCTCTTTTAAGCTTTTGTGATAATTTAAATAATAATAACATTAAGTTTGCATTATCAAATGTATTAGAACACAAAGGATTAAAAAATGAAATATTAATGAAATGGGCAAATAGTTATAAAATACATTATTTAAACCATAACTATGATAATTGCAATTATCAAGATAAAAATAAAGATAGTAAAACAATAGAAGTATTAATAACTAATTATTAATAGTTGACAATACTATTAAAATATTATATAATTAATATATAGAAAGGAGAGATTAATATGAGTGAGAAAGTTAGAATAGGAGAAATGTTTATTCCAATATTACCTAAAAAATATAGAATCCAAGAAAATTATGTAAATTGTGATGATATTTTATGTGCTAAATATGACATAGATTGTCATATTTGTCCTGTTATTTTTCACAAAGTAAAAGAAGAAAAATTAGATATTGTAGAATGTAATCAGAGATTAATAGAAGTAAATTTATGGGGGAATTATTGGGGTGCATCAGAATTACCTTTAGATAGTATAAAGAAATATGGAATCCAATGTTGTGATGTTCAATGTTCTAATATTGATGATGAAATGGAATGTTGTGTATGTAAGTTTGATGACGGTAAGATATTAACTTTAGATGAAATAAAATATAGAGAATTAGAGTAGGAGGGATTATATGGCTCGAGTTTATAAATGTAAGTGTAAATTATGTGGTAAATCTTTAACAACAGATGTGGCATTTAATTTCCCTAAGATAGATAAAAATGGTAAAAAGAAAAATCAATATTATTGTTCAGAAGAAGAATATAGAGAACACGAAAAGAATACAGAGTTGCTTAGAGAAAATCAAATTCTTTTTGATAAGATTATAGGATATACCTGTATTAATAATACAAAGAATAAAGAATTTGCAAAAATATACGATGTAGGGTATTCTAGGAGACAAGTAAATAAATTTCTTTTAGATAAAGGAGAGTATATAAAAGGGTCACTAGATAAGAAATTAGCTAATGGAGATATGAATGAATATCAAAAGATTTTATATATATTTGCAATTATACGTTCAGAGATAAAAGATTATTTTAGTAAATCAGATAGACCAATTAAAGATACAACAGAATATGAAGATGTTGGTAGTAATATAGAAGTAGAAACAGAAGTTAAAAAACCTATCGTTAAAAAGAAGAAAGTAAAAAGAGGTTTAATGGATATTCTATAAGGAAGGTGATTGAATGGCGAGAACATTAGACGTAGAATACGAAGTAATGAATGAGCAAAAAGAGACTGCTGAAAAGATGTTAATATCATGCCTTCTTCAAGATTTAAGTTTAATAAGTGAAATACCTTTAATAGAAGATGATTTCTCTACTCCTAAGAATAAATTTTACTTTAAATTGGTTTCTGAATTATCTACAAGATATAGGGAAGTTAATGAATTTACTGTTATTAATTTCCTTAAACTTTCAGAAACATTAACTCAAGATTTTGAGGATTATGGAGGAGCAAAAGAGTTTAAAAAAATTAAGGAGTTAGCTAATGTAGAAAATTTCTATTCACATTTAGATGAAGTAATCAAATATAATTTAATAGAAGAAGTTTCAGAGAAGTTAGCTATTGACATAAATAAAGAGGTATTGGTAGGAGGGAAGAAAATTGTACCTGCCGACAAATTTACTTCTATGAGTAGTCAACAAGTTTTAGATTTCTTTGATATGCAATTATCAAGTGTGAATGTAAGAAGTGTTGCAACAGATATGATAAGAGAATATTTATTTTATTCTGATGAAGAACTTGAACAAATTGAAGAGGGAGAAGTAGATGATGACACAACTTATTATGATACTACTTTGACTTGGAAAACAGAAGATGGAGAGTTTAAATATCATAAGAATTTTCCACTTCTTAGTAAGAGTACTGACGGTTTAAGTAGTGGTAATGGAGTGGCTATATTTGGAGCATTTAGTGGAGTTGGGAAAACTACACTTGTAACAAATATTGCTATGTCCCTTGTAGAGAATGGAGAAAAAGTAATTCTAGTAAGTAATGAACAACAAATTAAATATTTTAGAACAATGTTATTATCTTATATTTCTGCATATGTATTCGGTTGTTTCACATTAAATAGAACAAAGATTAAACATTTTAATTTTAGTGATGAAGAAAAGAAAGTTTTTTTAAAAGCCAATAAATTTATTAAAGAAAGATATAAAGATACTATTGCATTTTATAGCGTTAGTGAATTTTCTGTTGATAAAATAATGAGAGAGGCTAAGAAGTTAATTCTAGCAGAAGGTTTTTCAACATTAATTGTAGAAACGTTTAAAGCCGAATCACAAGAGGATAGTGTTAAAGAATTAATGGCTAATTCAGTTTCCTTAGATAAATTTGGTAAAGAAATGAACTGTAAAATATTATTACCTATGCAACTTATGGGTTCTATGACTGGTAAAGCAAGTTTCTTAACATCTAGTTTACTAGCAGGTTCAAAACATGTTAAAGATGTTGCAGGACTTCTTTTATTAACTAGAAAGGTAAACCCAAAAGAATTAGATGAAGAAGATGATAGAATGTTTTTAAAACCGTATGTTTGGAGAAAAGATAAGAATGGCAACTTTAAGAAAAAATATTTTAAGATAGTAGATAAATCTACTCCTACTAGAAGGAGATTAGAAGGAGATTTTGATGATGAACTTACATTAGATAAAAATAAACATTATATATTAGCTTTCTTAGATAAGTGTAGGGAAGCTAGTGATTCAAATATAATTATTTTACAGGAATTCAACGGAGACTATGGTAGGATTAAAGATGTCGCATATGTAGATAATGTTTATACTGGATTATTTTACTAAAAGTACTTGACAACATTATTAAAGTGTGATATAATATAAGTATAATAAGAAAAGGTGATAATATGATAGGTTTAGTATTTGTTCTATTGGTGGTCTATTCACTATTATTCATAGTTGAAAAAATTATTTTTAAAGATGATTTTTAAAATGGAGGTATGATATGAATAAGAATGAAATATTAGATAATCTTGAGAAGTTAAAAAATGAAACTATTAAGCTTGTAGACATTGAAAATTGTTGCATGAGAGTAATGTACTCTTGTGATTATTGCTTAAACGAGATAAATGAAGAATGTATTATGCAAATGGATATAGATTGTATAGAAAAAAATTTTAATGAACTCAAAAGATTAATCGAAGAAATAATATAAGAAAGGAGAAAATTATGAGTATCTTACAAGATTTAAATAAAGACCAAGTAATAAATTTTGTAGAGGAAATTCTTCAAGGGAGATGCATAACTCGTGAAGGCTATAACAATAACGCTATATTTGAATCATTTTGTCATGGTAGCACTTCTCCTAAATTATATTATAATGAAGATACTCATAGCTTCTTTTGTTTCTCTCATTGTGGTAATTTAGGAAGTCTAGCTGATTTAACTATGAAAATTAAAGAATGCGACTTTAAAGAGGCAATGAGTATAATAAATTCTTACTTTGGCGTTAATGGTAAATATCATAGACATGGAGTTGGTAGAAAATCAAGAAATCGACCACAAAGAAGAGAAGTAGATATAGATAAACTTGAAGTCCCGTCCTTACCTAAACAAAAGAAACCGTTTGCTTATAGAAGATTTCCTATTAAAAGATTGTCTATGTGGGAAGATGAAGGAATAACTTTCAGAACATTAAAAAAATATGATATAAGATATGATGAAATAGGAGAAAAAATTATTATTCCTCATTTTTCTTGGGATACAGGAGAAATTGTAGGAGTAAGAATTAGAAATTTAGATAAAGAAGTTGCAGAAAAGTTTGGAAAATATGTCCCGTTTTATTTTAGAGGGCAAATGTATTCTCATAGTTTGAAATATAACTTATATGGTTATTGGCAAAATAAAGAAGCGATACAGAAAATGAAAGTGGCAATACTTTTTGAAGGAGAGAAGGGGACTATGCAACTTAATAGTTATCTTAAAGACAATAATTCTGTTGCAGTATGTGGCTCTAATTTAAGCTATGAACAAATTAAAATGCTTATATCTTTAGGAGTTGAAGAAATAGTATTTGCATTTGATAAGCAATATGAAAATAAACAAGAAGAGTTATTGTGGAGAACTAAAATAATGAAATTAGCTTATAGAATTCCTCCTAATGTAAAAGTATCAGTTATATGGGATTCTTTAGAGAATGGATTATTGGATTATAAAGATTCTCCTACCGATAAAGGTAAAGAGATATATTTAGAATTATTTAATAATAGAATAGATTTTAAGGATTTTGAGGTGATAATATGATATGTATGAAAAGGAAAATGGATTGTGCAGGTTATAAAAATGGAGAATGTATATCAATAGAGAATTGCCGTTTTCAAGATTATTTTTATAATGATTATAAAGAAGGTTATAGTAGATGTGGTTCAGACCTTTATTGTCTCAATAAAGTAAATGAATATTGTTCATCTGAAAAATCTTGTAAATATAAATTAATTATAGGGAGTGATAATATGAGACCTGAAGATTTAAAAAACGGTATGAGTTATAAAAACAGAAGTGGTGAAATGTTTTACATAATAAACGATAAAGTATTTGTTAAATCAGATGTAATTACATTACGTTACCATAGAGAACTCTATCAAGAGTTAGTATATTATGATGAAAATTTTAAATGGGTAAAGAATAAAAAATGGGATATCATGGAGATATATGATGCCAATAATAAATTAATATGGGAGAGAAAAGAAAAAGAAATTGATTGGAGCAAAGTCCCAGTTGATACAAAAGTATTAGTAAGAAATTTACCAGAACAACAATGGGAACAAAGATATTTTGCTAAATATGAAGATGGAGAAGTTTATGCTTTTATGAATGGAGCGACTTCTTGGAGTATAAGTGCGTGGAGTGACATTATCTCATGGAAAGAAGCTAAATTATCAGAGGACGAAAAAGTGGAAAATATAGATATGAAAAAAATAAATAACCAATATGAAGAATACTGTAAGTGTAGAGGCTGTGCAGAATGTAAGTATTTTGGAAGTTCATCTTGTAAATTTGCATGGTTATTAGATAATTATAATGTTTCACTAAGAAAGGAGATATAAATATGAAGATTAATATAAATGGTGAAAGAAAACCTTATGATATTGGAGATTTAATAGAGCTTAGAGGTTTTGGATTTAGAATGATAGGAAGCAGTAATGCCAATCAATATTTTTTAATAAGTATGGAAGGTCATGTTACAACGGCTCGTTATGATTCTATAGAAGAGTTATTAGAAGGAAGAAATATTATAAGCCATTATAAGAATGATGAATTAGAAATAAGTTTAAAGAAGAAAAAGAAACTATTTTAGGGGTGATAACATGAGTTGGTTATATGGAGACAGGTTTAGAATAACAATAAAGAATAACTCTCAAGCAAAAACAGAAATCTTTAATGAAAGTTTTACTTTATGGAAAGACCAAATTATAGAATGTATTGCTTGTGGCTATGCAGAAAAATATATACAGGTAAAAAATGATACTAAAATTTATAAAATTTATTATAAAGATATGAAAAGCATAGTCAATATAACTAGAGGAACATATATATTATTTGATGAAGAAGGTAATATAAAAGAAACAAATAAAGAAAAGGTATATGATTATCTTGATACAGGTATATTTTGTGGGGAGGGTGGAGGATATCCTTCCCATTAAGAGGTGATTAAATGGAAAATATAAGGAATAAAGTGTTTTTAAACAGTCTTTCAGAAGATGTAGAAAAGAATATGTTAGAAATAAGAGATTTAACTAAGAAAGAAGCACTTGGTCTACTTTTAGCAGGTGACGAATTTGAAGAGAATGTAGAACACTATAAGAATTTAAACAAAGGTATTGACTTCTTATTAAATGCTATGGCGAATGATGAAAATATAGCGATACAAGTAGATAGTGATGCCGATGGTTATCTTTCAGGTGCATTAGTATATCAAGTTATATATGATGATTTTGAATATGAAAATGTAACATTTATTTTAAATGAAGGAAGAGAGCATGGTTTTCAACTTAGAAATTTAGATGCTTTAATTGAAAATGATATTAAGTTGTTAATAATTCCTGACGGAGGAAGTGTTGAGTTTGAACCTTTAAAACAGGTTACAGATAAAGGTATTAAAGTATTAATCTTAGACCACCATATAATAGAAATAGGGGAAGAGCTAAAAGATATAGAAGAAAACGTAGCACTTATTAACAATCAAGACGGAAGTGTTGAAAATATTTATTTAAGTGGTTGTGGAGTTAGTTATAAATTCTGCAAAGAACTCATAGAATGTTGTGAGGGGGCAATAGGAAATAAATATTTAGATTTGGTAGCCACTTCATTAATATCTGATATGTGTGATATGAAATATTCTTATGAGAATAGATATTATTTAAACATTGGTTCTAAAATAGCGAATGTAACTAATCCTTTTTTAATAGAGATGGCTAGAAGTATGAAGAAAAGTAAAAAAGATAGATTTACTATTGAAGACTTTGGATTTTCTATAGCACCTATTATAAATGCAACTATTAGAATAGGAAAAAAAGAAGATAAAGAAAATTTGTTTAATGCCTTAATAGGAGTTAATGATTTAATAGCACATAGAGGTAAAGCAATATCTTATCCTTCTAAATCTAGATTAATTGGTGCTAACCTTCAAAAGAAACAAAAAGAAGAAAAGGTTAAAATAGCAGAAATGGTTAAAAAAGAAATTGAGGAAGAGGGTTCTCAAAATAATACTGTTATTATATATATAGATAGAGAGAAAAAGATAGATAAATCTTTAAGAGGATTAACTTGTAATCAGTTATTAGATTATTATGAAAGACCTATATTACTCGGAAGTATTGACAAAAATGGATTTGTGAGAGGTAGTGCTAGAGGATATGGGGAAATGGATTTTAAATATATATGTGAAGGAACAGGATTGTTTGAATATTGTAATGGACATGACAATGCTTTTGGTTTCAGTATTAAGGAAGATAAAATAGAAGAATTTTTAAAATATGTTAATGACAATATCACCATAAAAGAAAAAAGTATCAATGTGGAAAAAATTTATGATGAATTTGTTCCTAAAGATGATGTTAAAAAGATAGTTAGTTATGAAAACTTATGGAGTCATGATATTAAGCCACCTCTATATTTAATTAAAAATGCTATATTTAAAGTGAAAAACATAACAAAAATAGGGAATAGCACTTATAAGTTCGAAAATGATAATATTACAATTTATAAATATTTTTGTAGTAAAATATCTTTTCAAGAATTAATAGATAATGCACAAGAAGATGAACCTATTATATTAGATGCTTTAGTAGAATTTAGATATAAATTTGGAAGAAAAATTATTATTAAAGATTGGGAAAAAATTAAATAAAGTACTTGACAACATTGTTATAATATGGTATAATATAAATATAGAAACGAGAGAGGAGAAAAAATATATGGAAAATAAAGACTTTAGAATTTTAATTGATATGGATGATACAATAACTAATTTCCTAGAAGAAGTTATCAATGAATATAATAAAACATATGGAACGAATCATTCAATAAAAGAAGTTACTGAATGGGTTATACCTAGTAGTTTTGAATATGGATTATTTTCAGTACTTGAATTAACAAATATTTTAACTATGATTACTCCTAAAGCAGATAGTATAGAGTATATAAATAAATGGATTGATGAGGGATATGATGTATTTATAGTATCAGACTGTTGTAATCGTTATCAGTCCTATAGAGATAAACTTAAATGGATAGAAAAATATCTTCCAAAGTTTGATTTATCTCATTTCATACCTTGTAAAGAAAAATATATTATAAGTGGAGATGTTTTAATTGATGATAATTTAGACAATCTTGAGAAATGGAGCTTACATAATCCGTATGGACATGACCTTCTAATGACGGCACAACATAATAAATCAATTCAAGATGAAAGAAGAGTTAATAACTTTAAAGAAGTAGATGACTATATAAAAGTTGTTCAGCTTCTTACAGACTTAGGGGAAGGAATAAGTATTTAAGAGGTGGTTAAATGAATAATTATGTCCCGTATCATATCCATGATGAACTATCTTTACTAGATAGCGTAACGAATTTTAAAGAGTATGTTGATAAAGCTGTTGAATACAAAATGAACGCCATTGCCTGTACCAATCATGGAAATGTGTATAAATGGATAGAAAGACTTTTATATTGTAAAAAGAAAGGAATTAAATACATTCATGGATGCGAGGTGTATTTAACCGAAACATTAGATGAAAAAGTAAGAGATAACTATCATACCGTATTAATAGCAAAAAATCAAGAGGGGTTAAAAGAGTTACATACACTGTTAGATTTGTCAACTCGCCCTTCTCATACGTATTATAAAAACAGAATTTCATTTGATGAATTTTTAAATATATCCGAGAATATAATAAAAACATCAGCCTGTTTGGCGAGTCCTTTGCACCATCTTAATGAGGATAATCCTTATTATGACAAGTTAGCTAAACATTATGATTTCTTTGAAATACAATATCATAATTGCGAAGAACAAATAGAGTTTAATAAAAAATTATATGAATTGTCAAAAAAATATAATAAGCCTCTTATAGTAGGAACAGACACACATAGTATAAATGAATACAAAGCTGAATGTAGATATATTAGACAGTTATCTAAAAATATAGTTTTTTCTAATGAAGATACTTTTGACTTAACATTTAAAAGCTATGAAGAATTAGTAGAAATGTTTAAAGAGCAAAAAAGTCTACCTATGGATATAATATTAGAAGCAATAGAAAATACAAACAGATTAGCGGATATGTGTGATGAAATTGAATTAGATTTATCTTTTAAATATCCTATTCTTGGTAAAGATGATGAAAAATCTCTAACAGATAGAATTATAAAAATGTATAAAGACAAAGTGAACAGAGGTATAATTGACGGAGATAATAAAAAATATAAGGAAAATTTAGAAGAAGAGTTAAGGGTTTTTAAAAAACTTAATATGGTATCTTTTATATTATTCATGAGTGAAATGATGGAATGGTGTGAAGAAAATAAAATTCCAACTTGTCCATGCAGAGGTTCAGTAGGTGGTAGCACACTAGCTTATATAATAGGGATTACTGATGTTGACCCAATTAGGTGGGGGACAGTATTCTCAAGATTTGCAAACGAGGATAGATTAGAAATTGGAGATATAGACGTAGACTTTTCACCTGACCAAAGAGAGTTAGTTTATAATTATATAATTAACAGGTTTGGAGAGGATAAGACTGCGTATATATTAGCTATAGGGACTGTGTCTGATAAAGGAACAATAGATGATATAGGTAGAGCTTTAGATAAAAAATATAAAGACAAAGGACTAGAATCACCGTATTCTTTAGACCAAGTAAAAATAATTAAGGAAGAATATGAATTAGACCCTAAAGAAACTAAACTGAAATATAGTGAATTATTTTATTATTTTGACGGAATATTAAATTCTGTTGTTTCTCAATCAATTCATCCAGCAGGGATTGTTGCAAGTCCTGTAACTTTAACTGATAACTATGGTACATTTTGGAAAGACGGAATGAGAATACTGCAAATTGATATGGAAGAGGTTCATGAAGTTTCACTTGTAAAATATGATATTTTAGGATTGAAAAATATTGGAATAATAAAGGACTGTTGTGAATATGCTAATATACCATATCCTAAGTCTTATAATATAAATTTTGATGACGATAAGGTATGGGAAGATATGACTAAATATCCTTATGGAATATTTCAATTTGAAAGTGAATATGCTAATAAATTATTAAGAGAATTTAAGCCACATAAAATAAATGATATGAACTTAGTCAATGCCTGTCTTAGACCTAGCGGTGAATCATATAGAGATAATTTAATAGCTAAGATTCCAAATAAAAACCCGTCTGAAATAATAGACAAATTATTAAAGGATAATAATGGATACTTAGTTTTTCAAGAAGATACTATTGCATTTCTTCAAAATATTTGTGGTTTAAGTGGTTCAGATGCAGATAATATTAGAAGAGCAATAGGAAGAAAGCAAAAAGATAGATTGGAAAAGGCTATGCCACAAATTTTAGAAGGGTATTGTTCTAAATCAAATAAGCCGAGAGATATATCTGAAAAAGAAGCCCAAGAATTTTTACAAATAATAGAAGATTCAGCCGACTATCAGTTTGGGAAAAACCATTCTACAGGATATTCTATTATAGGTTATTATTGTGCTTATTTAAGATATTATTATCCATTAGAATTTACTTGTTCTTATTTAAATAATGCAAGTAATAATGAAGACTTTGTTAATGGAGAAAGTTTGGCTAAATTACTTAATATAAAGCTTCAATCACCAAAGTTTGGATATTCTAAAGCAGAATACTTCTTTGACAGAGAGACTAAAACAATATATAAGGGCGTAGGGTCTATTAAATATTTAAATGAACAAAGAGCCAATTTTTTATACGAATTAAGTCAAAATAAAAAATATAAAACTTTTACAGAAGTTCTTGCAGATGTTAAAGGCGTTGATAACAGAAGTCTTGAGATATTAATTAAATTAGGATACTTTTCAGAGTTTGGTAGCATAAGCAAACTTCTTAAAATCTTTAACTTGTATAAGAAAAAAGGTGATAAAAAAACAATGTCTAAAACTAAAGATATTGAATTATATATGACTTATAAAGAACTTGCAGAAAAAAATGCTACTAAAGAAACTGCTAAAACTTTAACTATGGATTATATTTCTTTTATAAAGGATATAGAGTTGACCTTAGAAGATACAGAAGATGATGTTGTTCAATTAATAAAAGATGAAATAGAATATACAGGTGGATTTAATGCAGTACCATATAAACAAATGGATAAAAATGCTTGTTTCATATCAGATTTAAAAGTTTATAACTACAATGTTATTGTTACATTATTTTGTTTCTATAGTGGAAATATAAAAACTTTTAAAATGGATAAAAAGATATATAATCAATGTCCTTTTGCAAAAGAAGAAGTATTATATTTATATGGATTTATACCTAAAAAAAATAAAAAAAGTGAAACTGTTGACTATTATATCACAGATTTTGAAATAGCATAAATATAAATAAGAAAGAGTTGATAATTACATGGACAAATTAGTATGTGAAGTTTGTGGAAGAGAATTAAAACATAAAAATAAAAAGATGTTATGTGAAAAGCATTTAAATGAATATAATGAATTTGGGTTCTGTATAACAACAAGTGACCGAACAGAAAATGAACCTAATGAAATTAGAATCCACAATGATTATGCAGAAATTGTTCTATATGACATTTATCAAGAGGAGATAGAGAAAAAGGTTCTAATAGATATAGAAGATGTTGATATAGTAAAAGATGTTGTTTGGAAGAAGACAGGTAAACATATAGTAGGTTCTACTGATAGATATACTTTTGATTTACCTAGTCTTTTGCTAGACACTGATAGTAAAATTGAGTATGTAAACGGAGATGTATTAGATAACAGAAAAGAAAATTTAATAACTGTAGAGAAGAAGAAATTTAAACATCATTTCGCTAATAATAAAAAATACAAAAATAAAGTAATCATTACTTCTTTAGGGGGTTCGACAGATGATGTTACAGGCTCTTGCTTTTCCATAGAATACCCTTTAGATAATGGGGGAAGAGACTTAATATTATTAGAGTGTGGAGCAATACAAACAAACAGAATGGTTGAAGATTTTAATGCAAATAAAAAAATGGTTGAAAATATACCTTTTAATTTAGCAAGTAATATATTTGTTTGTCACGTACATCAAGACCATATAGGGGGAATGCCTAGCGGAATAACAAGAGGATTTGATGGGAATATTATAACAACTTATGAAAATGCACAAATGTTAAAACCTATGCTAGTTGATTCAGCTTTTATACAAAGAAGAAATGTAATGAGTATGAATAGTAAAGGTAAAAAATATGAAATGTTATATGATGAATCTGATGTTTTTAGAATTTTAGATAAAGTTAAAGTATATGACAAAGAGGTAATACATAAGGTTAATTCTAATTTATCTTTTAGATTTGTTTCTAACAATCATTGTTTTGGTAGCACTTCTTTAGAGATATTTATTAAAAAACCAAGTGGAAGAATAATAAAAATATTCTATTCATCTGATTTGGGTTCAAACTATAATCAACAATACAAACCTTACTGTGACGAAAGAAGAAATGTTCCTAAAGCAAATATCGCAATCTTTGAGAGTACTTATGGAGATAGAGAGTTTTCAAAAAAAGATGTAGAAAAAGATGTAGAAGGGTTACTTAATAAGATTAGAGAAGTTACTTATAAAGGGAATAGAATACTTATACCTTGTTTTAGTTTTGACAGAAGTCAGTCTATAATGGATTTATTGTATCATACTTTTAAAGATGAAGAAGAATTTAAAAATATTAAAGTTATAGTAGATTCAAGATTAACAAATGAGATTAATAAAGTGTACGAAAAGACACTACAAGGAGAATTATTAAGTCGTTGGAAAGAAGTAATGTCTTGGGATAATTTTATATTCATTGACGAATATAAGAAAACAGAATTAATGGCAAGACAAACGAAGAATCCTTGTGTTATAATATCTTCTTCAGGTATGTTGGCAGGTGGTCATTCTGTTGCATATGCTAAATATATTCTTCCTAGAAAGCAAGATTGTATATGTTTTATAGGGTATTGTTCTGAAAGGACTCTAGGAGGTAAAATCCAAAGAGGTGCTAAATCTGTAACAATAGAGAATAAGAGTGTTCCTATAAGATGTGAGGTTAATATATATAATAGTTTTACAGGGCATATACAAAGGGAAGAATTGATTTCTTATATGAAGGGTATGAATTGTAGCAAACTCCTTTTACATCATGGCTCTGAAGATGCAAAAGCTCAACTAAAATTTACAGCAGAAGAGGACTTCTTGTTTAGTGGAATAAGTAAAAAAATAGGAATTATAAATAAGAAAAATAATTATTTTGTTATTTAGGGTTGACAACACTATTAAAAAGTAGTATAATATAAATATAGAAAGGGGTGATAAGATGAAAAATCTTTCGAGAGAACAATTATTAGAGAAATTAAATGACCTTTATATTGAATTGGAGCAATATGAAGACTTAGAGAAAGATTATACAGATTTGGAATATGACATGGAACATTTAGAAAAAGAATTTAGCGAATTGCAAGAAAGATATAATGACTTAAAATGGGATTATAAGGAGCTAGTGGATAAATATAAAGATGATGAATTCCTTATAGATGTATTGAAGAGTCGAGTTGAAGAACTTGAAGACGAATTATTTTCAAGAGATAATTAAAAATAGAAAGGAAATGAAGTTATCAATGTTTGTAATTAAAAGAAATGGTTCTATTGAAGAATTTGATAAAGAAAAGATTAGGGTAGCTATAAGAAAAGCATTAGTTGAAACAAAAGAATGTAAGAATTCACAAGTAATAGCTTTATCAAGATTAGTGGCAGATGACGTTTGTGAAGAGATTGATGATGAATATATAGGAATAGAAGATATACAGGATTTGGTTGAATTTAAACTTATGGAAAGAGGATTAAAGAATACTGCAAAAGCCTATATACTTTACAGAGCAGAAAGAAACAGACTTAGAAATCAACATCCATTAGATAAAAGTGTTTTAGGATTAATAGATTATTCTAATAAAGAGGTTTTAACAGAAAATTCTAATAAACAAGGGCAAATAGTAAGTACTCAAAGAGATTTAATTGCAGGTGAAATAAGTAAGTACATAGCAAAAACACAAATGATACCTCAAGATATAGTAAAGGCACATGATGAAGGTATTATTCATATACATGATTTGGATTACTATGTACAAAGTATTTCAAATTGCGAACTCGTACCATTAGATAAGATGTTTGAAGAAGGAACGGTAATAAATAAAAAGCTAATAAGAACTCCGAAATCTCTAAGAACTGCTAGTACGTTAGCTACACAAATAGCTACACAAATAAGTTCTTTCACTTATGGAGGGCAAACAATGAGTTTATCCCATTTAGCACCTTATGTTAGAGTAAGTGAAAAAAAAATAAAAGAAGAACTTTTAGAAGAAATGAATTTAATACATAAAGTTTTATCTGATGATGAAATTAATAAAATAGTAGAAAAAAGATTAAAAAAAGAAATCAAAGATAGCGTACAGACATTTAATTATCAAATATCTACAATGAATTCCACTAATGGACAGTCTCCATTTATATCTCTTTGTATGTATTTAGATGAAAACCCTGAATATAAAAAAGAAACTGCTATGTTAATTGAAGAATTTTTAAATCAAAGAATAGAAGGAATGGAAAATGAATTTGGAGTTAAAAGCACACCCACTTTCCCTAAATTATTATTCTTTTTAGATGAAGATAATATGTACCCTACTTCTGAATATTATTATTTAAAACAATTAGCAATTAAATCTACATCTTTAAGAATGGCTCCGGATTATATTTCTGTAAAAAAAATGAAAGAAAAGTACGGATATGCCTTTCCGTGTATGGGTTGTCGCTCCTTCCTATCTCCTATATTTGATGAAGAAGGGAAACCTTTCTTTTATGGTAGAGGTAATGTTGGAGTTCAAACAATAAATTTACCTTATATAGCTATACTTTCTAACGGAGACATAGATGAATTTTGGAAAATATTAGATGAAAAATTAGACCTATGTAAAAGAATGGGTATATTAAGATATGATAAGTTTAAAGGAGTTAAGGCAAGTGTCGCTCCTATCTTGTGGCAACATGGAGTATTTGCAAGATTGAATCCTGAAGACGAAGTTCTTCCAATTATAAAGAAAAATTTTACAGTATCTTTAGGATATAGTGGAATATATGAAACAGTTAAATATCTTACAGGGAAATCACATACAACATATAAAGGATATGTATTAGCATTAGAAATAATGAAACATTTAGAAAACAAAGTAAAAGAATGGAAAGACGAAACAGGTTTATTATTTGCTTTATATGGAAGCCCTCAAGAATCAACAGGTGGATTATTCGCTAATAAAATTAAACAACAGTTTGGAGAAATAGAAGATATAACAGATAAAGGATTTATTACAAATTCTTATCACGTAGATGTTAGGGAAGAAATTGATGCCTTTAGTAAACTAGAATTAGAAGGAACTCTACAAGACCATTCATTAGGTGGAGTTGTGTCATATGTAGAAACTTATAATATGAGTAAAAATCCAAAAGCATTAGAACAATTAATTGATTTTATGTATCTTCATAATATATATGCAGAAATAAATTTTGAATCTGATGTTTGTGGAGAATGTCATTTTAATGGAGTTATGGAATATGATTTAGATAATGATATATGGGTGTGTCCTCAATGTCATAATAGCAATCAAAATAAACTTTCTGTTGTAAGGAGAACTTGTGGCTACCTTGGAGAAAATCAATGGACTAAGGGAAGAGTATTAGATATATTAAATAGAGTTAAACATTTATAAATTAGAAGGGATTCGTCCCTTCTAAGGAGGTGGTAAAATGAGATATGCAAGTATTAAACCTAATGACTCAATAAATGGAGAAGGAGTTTGTGTTTCATTATTTGTTCAAGGTTGTGAAGGGAAATGTCCAAATTGTTTTAATAAAGAAACTTGGAATTTTAATGGTGGAAAGCCTTTTGGAGGTAGAGAATTACAATATATTAAACGTTTATTAACTGTTAATGGAATAAAAAGAAATTTTAGTATTTTAGGTGGAGAGCCGTTACATTCTAATAATATAAAAGAAGTGACAACTATAATAAATGAGATTAAAACATTTGACAATTCTATAAAGATATATGTATGGACTGGATATTTATATGAAGATTTATTAAAAAAATATGGAGAGAAAATATTTAAAAATATAGACGTATTAATAGATGGAAGATTTGAAATGAAAAAAAAAGATGTAACTTTAAAATTAAGAGGGTCATCTAATCAAAGAATTATAGATATACCAAAAACTTTAAAAGAACATAAGGTTATTTTATTAGATATATAAAGGAGTAGTGGTTTTATGGTTTTATTATTTACTGACGGCAAACACGAACATTTTAAACAATTAGAAGGAGAACATTGTGTAGTTGCTTTTGATGAGGACGGAAGATTATATTTTCGTGCTTTAAGAAGTGAAAAATATATAAAATTAAAAAAGAGTGGAGATTTAATACATCTAGGAGAATACCTAATTCTAAAAGATGAAGATAGTATATTTGTATTTAAAAGAAATGAGTAAGCAACAATATTAAAAGGAGAGTAATATGTATTTTGATAAAGATTTATTTTATGGAGCAACAGGGATAAATTTAAACGAATATAATCTAGTTACAAAAGTTGAAGTTGAATATTATCCAAATTCTTCAAGAGCGAGAAGTATATCTATATGTCCTTCTCCGATAATCCAAAATAGTTTAGATGAAATATATGAAGAATTGGAGCGTATTGGTAGAGGACTATTAATATCTGATGAAGAAATTAAATGTTCAATTTATGCAGAAACAGAAAACTTTATTATATTAAATGTCAAATTAATATCTAATGAAGGTACAACTCAAAGTTTATATGAATTTGTTAAGAAAGGATAGAGATATGAAGAAAATAAAATTATCAAGCATATATTTAATAATTGCAATTTTATTAGGAATCTATACGTTGGGATTAATCTTTTTCCCAACTATACTTCCTTATTCCGATAATATATTAATAATTTCAATAACTTGCACAATGTTGGCTTTTATATTATATACATTAACTGTTGATGATTAAGAAAGGGTGATGATATGAAAAAAATAATAGTTTTATTAGGTGCATCTGCTACTGGAAAAGATACAGTAGCTAAACATATATCTGAAAAATATAACATACCAATAGCAGTATCTTATACTACAAGACCCATGAGAGAGAAAGAGACCCAAGGAGTAGAATACTATTTTATATCTGATGAAGAAATGGATAAGAAATTTAAAGAAGGAAAAGTAATTGAACACACTTCTTATTATATTCAATCAGAAGATGTGTCTTATAGATATGCTAATGTTGTAGAAGAGTTTGAAAAAGGCGATTATACTTTAACCATATTAAACCCTCATGGGTTATATCAATTTAACAAATCTCAATATAAAGATGATTTAGTATCAATTATGCTTAATTGCGATGATAGAGTTAGATTAGTTAGAAGCTTAAATAGGGACGAAAATGTCAATGTAAATGAAGTTTTAGACCGTTTTAGAAGAGATGAACTCGATTTCATAGAAAGAAGACCTAAAACAGATTATGAAATAGATACTAATAAACCTTTAGAAGAGGTTTTTAATAATATAGATAAAATAATAGAAAATATTTTAAAAGGAGAATGATAAAATGGCGATAATTAAAGCCCTTGTAGTTGTATGGATAGTAATAAGTATCATTAGTTTCTTTATAGGAGAATATGTTATAAAGAAAACTGCTAGTGATAGAGACCTTATAGAAGAATTAATAAAAACAGAAAATGGCAAAAATTTAATCTTATCTTTTGGAAATACTTTTAGTATAGCCCTTACCTGTATGATACCTCTTGTTCATTTTGTTCCTTTAGTTGGTTTTATATGGGGATTCATAATGATGAAAAAGGATTATGATTATTATAAAACTTGTATTTTAAGTGCTGCGAAAGGAGAATAATATGATAAGAACAATAATTTTAATTTATCTTTTAGCATCGTTAATAGCTTTAATTTTGTTGAAAATATTTACTGTAAAGTTATCTAAAAATATTTATTCTAAAGATATTCTTTCGCTTTATATGACAGAGGAATTAGCAAAGGAAGCCGTAAAGGATATGGCAAATCCTTGTTTAAAAGAAATTCTAAAATGTTTTATACCTATATATCATTGTTATTTAGCAGTAATGACATTTCTTTGTATTATATATGAAAAGAAAAACCCTGAAGTGATAAAAGAAATGTCAAAAGAATTAAAGGAAACGGAGAAATTTAATGGCAAAAAATAGTAATAAAATAGGTAAAAATTTTGAAATAAGATTATCAGATAAGTTTGATGAATATAGAAAAAATAAATTAGCTTTTATATCTAAAATACCTACTGATTGGGTAGTAATTAGAGGAGCGAAAGGAAAAATAGTTACGGCTTACCCTAGAGGTAAGTCGGAGTTCCTTGATTATTGTGGTTGCTTAAAGAATGGAGAGGTAGTATTTATTGAAGCTAAAAGTTGCAACAACACTACTTCTTTCCCTCTATCTAATATAAAGCCTTATCAATTTGAATTAATAGAGGAATATCTAAACTATACAGATAGAGTTTATATGATTGTAGAAATGAGACAAACGAACGAAATCTTTTTATTTAATGCTAAGTTACTTTTAAATTTTGAAGAAGTTTATAACAGAAAGAGTATTCCTTTAAAATGGTTGCAAGATAACTGTATTAAGGTGAATGATTTAGATATTTTAAAATATATAAGGGAGTAATAATATGAAAGCAGAACATTACGGGGAAATAACATCTATGCTTGATGATTTATGTCAATTATTATCTGACGGTCTGATGTTTTGTATTCAAGACAGGAAGAGAAAAATAAAAGAAAGTTTATAAAATTACTTGACAACAATATTATATTGTGGTATAATATAAATATAATAAGGAAAGGGTGATGAATATGAAATGGTGTAACTACTTTAACTGTTGGATTGATGACTTATTTGATATTTATGATAAAGAAACCATACTCAATGAATGTTGCGAAAATATATTTCTCGATACACATGGGAGATATTTAGACTGTAGTGATTATGAATATTGTGAGGATATAGATTAAAACATGAGCATTTATCAAGCACTTTCAGAAATTAAAGAATATTGTGAGAGAAGAAAGTGTAATGATTGTGAAATAATAGATGCTTTAGGTATCTGCTTGAAGGCTAAAGAATGGAATATAAATACTAAATGTTGTGGATTTTGTGAATACTATGATTTCTCTAAGCCTTCAGGGCAGATATGCACTAAAGGTAAAAATAGAGGTTTTCATTCAGTCTCTTGCAATTTATACAGGAGGGGATAATTTGAATAAATTTATAATGTTAGTAGGATTACCGAATACTGGTAAAACTACTTATGCTAAACAATATGTATTTGGAAATAAAGATACGGTAATTGTTTCTTATGATATTTTAGAAGTAAGAGAATTTGGTTACTTAAAAAGACTTGTTGATGACAAATCTAGTATTATAATAGATAAAGCAAAAAAGGAAATAGTTGACAACTTAAAGAAAGGTTACTCTGTTATATATGATGAACGTAATCTTACTAGGGAAGGAAGAAAAAATATAATTTCTTATGTTAAGGAAGATATAAAAGATGTAGAAATTGATTGTGTTTATTTTAAGAAGAAATTTGTATCTTCACATTGGTTGTTAAATGAATCTGAAAATATTGAACCACCTTGTATAATTGAAGGGTTTGATAATATTGAAAGGAAAGGGTAATATGAAAATAAGAAGACTTAAAGTAGGAGATAAAATTAGAATAGCCTGTGATTTAGATTATGGTAAATATACTGATTTAATAGAGGATATGTTTCAATATGCAGGTAAAACTGCTACTATAACAAAAATATGTGATAGTTCTAACCCTATAGTAAAGTTTAGAATAGATTTAGATAAAGGCATACATTATTGGTATGCAGATGCAGTAGTTGGAGTTGAATAATAGTTAAAATAAATTTTTGATAACGGTGGATAAATATGAGCAAATTTGAATTTGAAGATTATGATTATATAACAAAATATAAAAATAAATTTTTAAAATATATGAATAAAACAGAATGGAGTGGTAGTATGGATATAAGAGGATTTGAAATAGTAAGCAATGAATTAAGAAAGTATTTAGAGGAAGAAATTAAATTACCTCAAAGAAATGATGAAGGTAGTGCAGGTTATGATTTAAGAACACCATGTAAAATAACGATTCCTCCACATTCTCATTCTAATTTAATATTTACAGATATATGTGCTTATATGCAGAAAGATGAGGTGTTAAAAATATTTGTTCGTTCTAGCATAGGAATAAAAAAAGGATTAATACTATCAAATGGAACAGGTATAATAGATAGCTCTTATTATCCTAGAAATATAGGAATCAAACTTTATAACACTACTGATAAAGAGGTTGTATTAGAAAAGAATGAAAGAGTTTGTCAATGTATTTTTGAAAAATATTTAACTATAGATAATGATATTTGTGCAAATACTAAAAGATTGGGCGGATTCGGTAGTTCAAATATGCATGGCAATTAGTAATGAGGTGGCAATATTATGGGAGCTTTTACAGATAGAACTGGAGAAATAAATATAAATAACTTTGGAAGTGAAATGGTAATAGTTGAATATAGAAATGCACATGATATAGATGTGTTTTTTTCAGAGTATGATTGGACTGCTAAAAGTGTAGAATATGGAAAGTTTAAAAATGGTAATGTAAAATGCCCTTATGAACCTAAAGTTTATAATCATGGTTATATTGGTGAAGGAAAATATAAAGTAAGTGAAAATGGTAAGAGAACTAAATGTTATATGACTTGGCATAGTATGTTGGAAAGGTGTTATAGTGAAAAATATCATAAAAAAGAACCAACATATAAAAACTGTGCCGTAGATAATAATTGGTTAAATTTTCAAAACTTTGCAAAATGGTATTATGAGAATTTTTATCAAATAGAAGAAGAAAGAATGTGCTTAGATAAAGATATATTGAATAAGGGTAATAGGATATATTCAGATAAAACTTGCGTATTTGTACCCAATAATATAAATTTATTATTTACTAAATCTGATAAAATTAGAGGAAAATATCCTGTAGGTGTATGTTATAATAAAGCAAAGAAAAAATTTGAAACTCAATGTAGTGTATATAAAGAAAATAAAAAGAAACAGAAATTTTTAGGATATTATGAAACACCAGAACAAGCATTTGAAGTATATAAAGAATTCAAGGAAAACTATATCAAACAAGTAGCAGATTATTATAAAAAAAATATACCAGATAAATTATATAATGCCATGTATGAATATAAAGTTAATATAGATGATTAGTACTTCTGGTACTAGATAGGGGGATAATATGAATTTATATAATGAGATAGATAGTTTATTTGAGAGAAAACATAGTCCAATAGAAAACAAAATAAAGGCTATGGAGAATCTTTTAGGCTATAGTATATCGAGTGAATTAAGAGAATGTTTAAATAAAGAAATAGAGAAGTTAAAAATTAGATTAGATATTACTCAAGACATACAAATAGATGTGCTTAATAAAATATTAGAATATGAAAATAAAAATAGTTGACATATTAATATAATTATGTAATACTATATTTAGTGAAATTATTTTTGATAAAGGATATTTTTATTGGCATTTAATATCCTTTCGCAATAAGAATAGAACGGCATTTTGTCGTTCTTTTTTTTTATTTAAATATTAAAATATTGTTAAATAGGAATATTTTCAATATCGTTTTGCATATGCTATGATATATGTAGCATATATGTAATAGCTATTTATAGCTAACTGGAATATATGCGGAATGTTTATATCGGTTATAGCAATTTAGGTAGAGTATATGCATCTCTCATAAGTATAGAAAAGTATGGAAAAGTAAATGAATATACATAAAAAAAATAAGAGTTGAAAGTTAATCTAACTCTTATTTATATTTATGGGGTCTTACGATTTATATAGTTGGAAACATTTTGAAAAAATGGTCTGATGGCAAATCAAACTCTATATAAATCGTAAGATATTATATATCAAATACAATTATATAATACACTAAATTACATATTTTGTCAACAGTTATTTTGGTAATTTTACAATAAAAGCTGAATAAACTTTTTCTTCATTCCTAATTAAGCACAATGCATTAAATCGCTTTAAATTGAGCATATCCGTCTCTGTATACCCTTCTTTATAGAATAATCCTCTTAATTCTTCAAAGCATTTTACATCTGCTCCTGCGAGAAGGATAAAGCTGCACCCACTAGATAAAATCGCTTCTTTGCACTTTCTGTTACATTGATTAAGGAAATGAAGACTGATTGTAGGTATAAATGAGTATTTTCTACATTCGGTTAATATATTTTCAAGAATTGTCTGTGCTGTTGGAAATAAATTAATTTCATCAAAGAATATTTCTGTCCTAGTGTTTGAACTAATTTGTTTCGCCAACCACACCTTGCTTAAATAAAATGTTGCAATTAAATCTCTAATATTCCTATTAGTAAAGTCCTCTTCTCTAGCCTTTATTAATATGACCTTATTTTTACTTAAAGCTTCTACAAAATTTATGTTCTCTTTTGCTGACCTATTAAATGCTAACTTAGTATATAAATTAGTTTTTAATAAGCTTACTCTATCAATTATCCCATCTATCTTAGAATCATAATTTTCTATATCTCCATTTTTATTTTCTTTGTCTAATTCATTTAAATCATTTATTTCATCTTCAAGTAATTTTTTTTGACCTTCTGTAAGCCATTCTAAGACGTTTCTTCTTACATCAGGATACATAAGTACCCCTATTACATCTTTAAAACTAGCATTGAAATTATTATAAAAAGTCACTGTACAAGCAGAATAAAAATATCTTAGCATTCTAGGGGTTAATTTAGTATCTGCATTAATGGTATTTAATAAAATGTGTAATTGTGAAGCCTTTTCCATACATTTAGCTAATTTTTTATATTCATCAGTATCATCGCAAATTAATTCATTGAAACAAAATCCTTGTAATTGGTTATGGTCACTACAGTCAATTTCTATGAGCCTATCTTTAGGAGCTACTTTTTTTATAGTTTCTGCTAAGTTACAATCTCTAATAATATCTAAAACAACTAATCCGTCTCCTTTAGCTATTATAGATTTTGCTAAATTCATCATGTAATAAGTTTTGCCGCAACCCATACCTCCCATTAAAACCCTTCCTAATCTACTTATCTCTTTATCTGTAGAATAATAAACAGGCTCATTTTTTAAAGATGTTCCTATAAGAATATCTCCATTAGATAAACATCTAGGGAAACTTTTATTATATACACTATTATGTTCTATATTAGGGAATTGTTGAATTAGGTCTTCCCCCGGAAGTGCAATAAAATTACTACATTCATATACAGATGTATTTAATTGACTAACATTATTTAACACAGGTTTTAAAATATCCATATCTTTTTTTACTCTTCTACATATAAACTCATTATCATCTTTTATCTCTCCATATGAATCTGCAATAGCGTCTGCTATAATTTTATCTCTTCTTTTATTTTCACCTCTTGTAGAAATTAATATTTGAGTTTTACACAAATCACTCATGCCTTTCTTTAAGGTGTTGTTGCTTAAAGAGTCAAAATTAATAATCTTTTCAGATTTATTTTGTTTTACTCCGAACATTAAATCTAAAGTTGAATTAAAAAATTCCATAGTAAAATCTAATATCTTAATTATTATATTGACTATTTTGCTCGAAGTGTATTTCACAGATGTGTTTTTATACTCTTTTATGAACTTTTGACAAGACGCTTTAAAGTAATTTGATTGTTTTTCTGATACGGGTATAAAATTATAGAATATTCCTGCCTCTTCTTCATCTTGAAGCAATTCAACTATATTCATATTTGCATTTAATAAATCGTTGTTTCTCATGTCTGTATCACTAGACAAGAAATCTCTATTTTTATATATAAGTTGATATTTAGAACCGCCTTTTATTAAAGGTATGCTATCGACCTCTTTTATCTCCACAGACTTCCATATTTCTTTGAATTTAACTTTGAATTTAGAATAAAATAATTTAGGTACGATAAAATAAAAATTGATTTTATCATTTGTGATGTGTATATAATAACTTGCTTTGAATTGTGTTTTCAAAATAACCTTCTTATTTTCTATTTGTATAAGTTTATTTATGTTTACAAACATTTTATTTACGAGATATAGGATTGAAAATGTTCGATTGTTTCTAATAGATTTCGTTGGGATTAATTTTAAATATATATATTCTTGATTTTTAATCTCAAAATATTTTGAAATAGGTATACTTTTAAGCATTTGTAATAACTCCTATAATAATATTTAATATCAAATATATACAAGGTATAACAAATGCCCAACGTTTCCCTTTGTCATAACCGAATACATATAATATAAGAGCTATAAATCCTGCTACTAAACATATGTTAAATGAATAATCTTGTATAGCCACCAATAAATTATATCCAACTTCTTGTAGAAATTCTATTGGATGTAAAATATTATCTCCTATTTCCATAAACTTATCCATGATACTTATTAATTTATCTATTTTTTCTTCCATAATAAAAACCCCCTTTTTTATAATTTAATCATTGTAAATAATTTTGGATAAAATGTTAAAAGTATATAGATTAAAAAATATTGAATCCCTGAATTTGTAGCTTGACGAAAGTTTGCTCCTTGAAGTGCGTTTTCTATTATGCTTTTTATACCCATGCACATGCATCCGTACTTTGCAAAAATCATTAATAAACTTAATATTTGTGTTGCAACAGTAGATACTTCTGCTTCTGTTGTTGCTGCATAGCAAAGTAATCCTTTATGCATTAATATGGCTATTAATATAACTAATTTCTTATATTCTTTTTTGTCTCTCTTTAAAATATTTAAACATTTTTCTATAGTAGAATATTTGTTTTCTGTTAGTTGTCTGTATTCCTTAAAAGTATATGATTTCATGTATAAATTCCCCCTTTTAGTTAACACTAATAATATACTTTATGAATAACCGAGGTGATAAAAATGAATGAAGCTTTATTTTGGTTTGGACTTGCTATGTTATTTGATTACTTGAGTAAACTTATCTGATTCAGATAACATTTCTTTTCTTAATATATATTTAATGTAATTGCTTTTGTTTCCGTACTCTATAAATTTATCCTCTAGCCAAGAGAATAATAATTTATCCTCCATATTATTTTTAAAACTTATAGGTATAACTGTTTTATTTCCTTTCATTACTTTTCCCTCCTTTTACTTCATTATATGAAAAAGTATGGAAAATATTACACTTTTTATTAAAAAAAAATAAAAAAAATAATCACCCTGCTAAGAGTGATTATCCTACTGTTGATTTGAGATAGAAGTGAGGTTTATTAACAACCTTATACCCCTTTGTATCTACTTCTCTTTCTACATAGTCCAAATAATCATCTAAAAATTCCTTTAATCCATCTTCATATAGGGAATAAATAAGTATAAGGTCTGCTCTACTTAGTTGCTTCTCATGACTCCCCTCGTCAATAAACAAATCAATAAGTCTTAATTTTCTAGCTTCCTCTACTTTAATCTGATGTTGTCGAGGAACAATAGGGAGTTCATAAGGATTTCTTTCCTCCATTTGTATTTCCTCCTTTAATAAAATAACCACCGTAATAAGACTATTAAGTTGAGCTTATAATTAGGGTTACGGTGGTCATATATATAAAAATATCGAACTATATTTATATTATACAATATTATAAACAATTTGTCAATCATCAAACTCATCGTCAAAATCATCTATAAAATCGTCTAAATCATCTTCTACTTCATTTTCTATTTGAGAAGATTTTTGTATGCTATTAGAAGTATTTAATCCTACTATCTTTTCTAACAATATATTTATATCTATATTATTGTTTACATAATTTTGTTCTCGTTTCCTTTCTACTTCTGCTAAATCTTTAAGAAATCCCGACGCACTTCTTTTAGAGATTACATAGTTATATAGTGCCATTTCATTTTCATAAAATCTAATTCTAATTTCTTTTATTTTTGCCATTTCTTTAACCCCATTAAACGAAAGGCTTTTGCATTTACTCCAATATCATTTACTAAGATAGTTTGAGGATATTCTTTCTTAAAGTAGTCAATGCCTATTTCTCCCCCACCTCCTGCAAGAATTAAATTACATGAAATAGCACTTGGGAAACTCCCTTTAAATTCATTCAATAATTTATTCATAAAGTCATCTTGAAACTCTTTGAGAAAAGAATAATCTTGTATATTAATCATTTTAATTTCTCCGTCAAATACTTTTTTGGCATCTTCAAGACTAATCTTACAATATTTCATAGAGATATATTTCTTTACATTATGGTACAACTCCAATAACCCTATATCTAAAGATTCTCCGTCTATAAATTTATTCTTCTCATTAAATATAGCTATATCTGTTGTTCCTCCGCCTATATCTACGATAAGAGTTTTTGCTTCTACTTGTGCCTTATTTACAGATTTAAGATTTTTAATCCCGTAACTTTCAGGACGAATTATAACATCTTCAATATAAATAGTTCTAGTGATTTTATCTTTGCCTGAACCAAGAGTTATTTTCTTCATATTATTTTGTTTTATCAATGATTTTAATTTTTGACTATATTCGTTGTATTGCCCTGCGGGAATCCCTAATACAAGTTTAACCCTGTTGTTTTTACTTACTTTAGAAATTCCATAGTAAAGTAAATTAAAAAAATTATCTTTTTCAAACTTTAAGTGTTCATTTTTAAACTCTCCTTGATTCACTATCCATTTATCATCTGTTTCAAATATTTCATTATCTCCAAGTTCTTTAATAGTAGAATATTTTTCTATTCTACTTTCTATTATCATAACTTCATTGGTCTTATCTCCCATAAAAATACTTGTGATATTGCCTATGTCGGCACTACAGATACTTATATTATTCATATTAACCCTCCATATCATTTATATAGGACTTTTTGCCCTTTCTGATATTATTATATGATAAGTGTTGTAAAAATACAACTACTTTTTTAAAATTTTCCATTTAAAATGGACTATAAACAAAAATAACCCCCTAGCCATAAGACTAGAGGGTAATCCATAAATAATACAAATAGAATAACTTATTTATATTATTTACATTATACATTAATTTTATTTATAGCACCTTTAATTGCTTTAGATATCGAATAATATTTTATTTTTATCCTCAATTACCTTTTATTTATTACTAACTTTTAGGTACAAAAATTTTACTAACTCCATTTATCGTAACAACCAATTCACTATTTTCATTAAATGATATTTGAGGTAAACTAGAAATACCATCATCAAAATATTTCTTAGTAATTAAATCTTTATCTTCAGTAGGAGTACCTTCTTGAGATAACTTACCTGCATACCAACCATTACCATTCCAGTCAAGAGTATGAGCATTAGAGGAAGTATTTTCAGAACCATTACCAACTATATGTGCATATTTACCTTCAGCATCTTCTGTATTATATCTCCCTTGTACATGTTGATACTCGGAAGATGCTTTTGTATAAGAACCTTCTGCATGTGAATAATTCCCTAAAGCTACAGTATAGCTACCTTCTGCATGTGAATAATGCCCCGAAGCTCTTGTTAAACTACCTTCTGCATGTGAATAATTACCCAGAGCTACTGTATTAGAACCTTCAGCATGAGAACCATCACCTGAAGCAGTAGTCTCACTACCTTCTGCATATGAAACTTCACCTGAAGCAGTAGTGCCATTACCCTCAGCATGTGAATAATTACCTGACGCAGCAGTATTTATTCCTTCTGCATGAGAGTAATCTCCTGAAGCTTCTACATTATAGCCTACAGCACTACTTCCAACTCCTAAATTTCCCACTCTTCCCATACTTATACTATTTTGTAATATTAAGTCAGATTCTAAATACTTACTATCTAAATACTTATTTTCTTCTTCATGAATAATCAAATCAGTAAAAGTATCATCATTGATTTTTTTATCTATTTTATTAATAGATATTGTTATATTGGTTGAATCATTATATACTTCTATTTTGTAATTATTTATGCTACATATAATGGCATTGCCTTCTATATCGTCTAATGATAAACTACATAATTTCTCAATACCTAAGAATTCTATATAATATCTTTTATCCTTATTAATAGAAACATTGTTTACAGGAATTTCATTATCTAATTTTATATTACTGGCAGGTACAGTAGCCAATACTTTACTTGAAATATTGTATGGTAAGTTAGTTCCTTTCACGTCTCCTGCAAACCAAGCATTACCTTTCCAATCTAATGTATGTGCATTAGATTTATTATTTTCAGAACCATTACCAACTATGTGTGCATATTTATTAGCAGTATCTTCTATATTATATTTACCTTGAACATGTTGATTTTCACATTGTGCTACTGTTGCATGCCCTTCTGCATGAGAATTATCTCCTAAAGCAGTAGTTCCAAAGCCTTCAGCATGAGAGTGATTACCTGCAGCAGAAGTATTATAGCATTCTGCATGGGAGTACTTACCTGAAGCAGAAGTATTATAGCCTTCGGTATGGGAGCTATCACCTGAAGCAGTAGTGCTACTGCCTTCTGCATGTGAAAATCTACCTGAAGCAGTAGTATAATTACCTTCTGCATGTGATGCTTCGCCTGAAGCAGTATTTTCGTCACCTTCAGCATGTGAAAATCTACCTGAAGCTTCACAAGCAAATCCAAAACTAGAACTATACTTTCCAATTGTACCGTTTCTAATTCCCACAGTTATAGACTTATTAACTTTTAAATCATTTGGCACATATTTATTATCTAATTTTTTGATATCGTTTTCAATTAATTGTGCATCAGTTATATTGGTTGTATCTAATGTTGCTATCATCATCACAGTAGCATTCTCCTGAGACATAAATGCACATAAACAACCATCTTCTACAATAGTAAGCATACCACCATCACCATGTACTGCATAGTATTCTCTATTATTATATTTTAGATAATATGATTTAGTAGGGTCATATGTTACAGCACCATCAACAGGGATTTCAACAGGATTATCTTGATTAGCATTATCTATCTCACTTTTCTTTGCAGATATAGATGCAGCAGGAATTGTTAAAACTACTTTTTCACTAGCTACGTGAGGCACATTATTAGCTTGCACATCTCCTGCATACCATGCATTCCCATTCCAGTCTAATGTATGTGCATTAGAACGTGCATCATTATTATTACCATTACCCACTATATGTGCATATTTATTTTCAGTATCCTCTATATTATATTTTCCTTGCACATGTTGATATTCACCTAAAGCTTTAGTGCCATAGCCCTCTACATGAGAAGAATCACCTGAAGCAGTTGTAGTATTGCCCTCTGCATGAGAATTATAACCTGAAGCAGTTGTGCCATAACCTTCTGCATGAGAATTATCACCTGATGCCTCTACTTCACGTCCTATAGCACAACTTTTTATTCCTATATCTCCTACTCTTTCTAAACTTATACTATTTTGTAATACTAAATCAGTTTCTAAATATTTACTATCTAAATGCTTATTTTCTTCTTCGTGAATTATTAAATCAGTAAAAGCGACATCATTAATATTTTCATCTATTTTACTAATATTTATTATTATATTAGTTGAATCTTTGTATGCTTCTATTGTATAATTATTTATACTACATACAATATTATCTCCTTCACCATTTAATACTAAACTACATAATTTCTTAACACCTAAGAATTCTATATAATATCTTCTGTTTTTAATAGAAATATTATTTATAACAATGTCTTCGCCCAATTTTACATTATTAGCAGATATAGTAACCAATACTTTACTTGAAATATTGTATGGTAAGTTAGTTCCTTCTACTTGCCCTGCATACCAAGCATTACCTTCCCAGTCTAATGTGTGTGCATTAGAATGATTATTATCATCTGTCCCATTTCCTACTATATGAGCATATTTATTGTTGTTGTCCTCTATATTATATTTACCTTGAGTATGTTGGTAGTCACTTGATGCAATAGTTTTACGACCTTCTGCATGAGAACTTTCTCCACTAGCAACACAATTCAAACCTTCTGCATGAGAACCAAATCCACTAGCAATAGTACCATTACCTTCTGCATGAGAGTTAAATTCACTGGCAGTAGAATTTCTACCTTCTGCATGAGCATAACTACTTGTAGCTTTAGTAATATAACCTTCTGCATGAGAACCAAATCCACTAGCTATTGTACCATTACCTTCTGCACGAGAATAACTCCCTGATGCCTCAACGTTTTTCCCAATAGCAACACTATTCTCTCCGATAGCCGTTCCTTCTTTTCTCCCCATGCTTATACTACCAGTAAATACAGGACTTTCTTTAGAAACTAAATTACTCGTATCTATTTTTATCTCACTATCATCTTTATTATATAGACAATCTGCATACAGTTCTTTTTCTTCTATAGTTTTAGGTTTAGGTAATTTAATATCATGTAATAATTTAACTAACTCTTCATCATTTATCCCATAACTTTTTATAGACTGATATACTCTATATATTTGTATTGTTGTTCTAGGATAAGAAATCTTCCCATATTTGTTTCCGTACTTTTCATTGAAAAACTTAATTAGTCTGTTCATTTAATCAACTCCTTTATTTTTTATAAAAAGAGTAGGAATAATCCTACTCTGATTTTGGTACAAATGTTTTAGATACTCCTCCTATTGTCACAACTAATTCACCATTATCATTAAATTTAAACATAGTATTTATTTTAGTATTTATAGCATCTATATCGTTTTTAATAATTGTATCATTATAATTAGACAATCCTTTAAGTTTAGTTTCATAAGTAGTAGTAAAATCTACTGTAGATAATCCCTTGCCTTCTACTTTATCTACTTTGCCACTTATGTCTTGATGTTTAGTTAAATAACCTTTGGTATTTAATTCGTCTTCTGTAATATATTCTGCTGGAACAGATGTTAGGAATTTACTATCATTTGTTAATTGAGAAACTTTAGTAGGAACAGTTATTGCATCTATTAATTTCTTTAATTCTACGCCTTGTTTAGCTGACAAGACTTTATTTGTAATGTTTGTAGTTAAATTATCTGCTACATCTGAAATATTTAATTTACTTGTAGTAATTCCGTCAATTAAAGATTTATTATTTTTAATATATGCAACTATTTCAGATAATTGGTCTAATGTTGTATCATCTGAATCTGCTAAAGTATTTAATTTAGTTGTTAAATTTGTAATAAGTGAACGTATGTCACTATGAGAAGAAGCAGAAGTATTGTGCTCGTTTACTTTAGACGCCGCTGTTCCAGTAGCATCTGCTCCAACGTCACTTGCTTTTTTAGGAAGGTCAGTTTTCTTTGCATAATCTGTTAAATCACTTGATTTAGGTATATTACTATCAAAGTATTTCTTAGTAATTAAATCTTTACTATCTGTTGGAGTTCCTTCTTGAGATAACTTACCAGCAAACCAAGCATTACCGTTCCAATCTAATGTGTGTGCATTAGAACGTTTGTCGTCATTAATGCCATTGCCAACTATATGGGCATATTTCTCGTTATAATCTTCTATATTATATTTACCTTGAATATGTTGATAGTCAGAATATGCCGCTGTGTTCCAACCTTCTGCATGAGAATAATTACCTGATGCAACCGTGCCAAGTCCTTCAGCATGAGAACTTCTCCCACTAGCAGTTGTACTCTCACCTTCGGCATGGGAATTTAATGCACTAGCCATGGTATTTCTACCTTCTACATGAGAACATTCTCCTAATGCTAAACTATTAAATCCTTCAACATGAGAATAAACTCCTTTTGCTAAAGAAAATTTATTTGAATCCCATGCAGATTTTATGATTGTTTCAGTAGTGTTATATTGTAAATTTGGTATAATTTTAAGTGCATTATTTTCAGAACCTCCTTCAGCATGAGAACTTCTCCCACTAGCAGTTGTACTCTCACCTTCTGCATGGGAATAACTCCCACTAGCAGTTGTTTCACTCCCCTCTGCATGAGATGATTCTCCGTTGGCAGTTGTACCTCCGCCTTCTGCATGAGAACTCCAACCAACAGCTTTGCAATTTTGTCCTTCTACATGCGCCCTTGCTCCACTAGCAATGGTATCACTGCCTTCTGCATGAGAGTTGCCTCCTGAAGCAACAGTATTGTTTCCTTCTGCATGAGAGTTTAATCCAGTAGCTCGTGTATCAACCCCTTCTGCATGAGACCAATTCCCTGATGCTTCTACATTTTCTCCAAATGCGGTACTATACTCTCCTATATTCCCTACTTTAGTTCCAACAATTAAATACTTGTCTATTTCATTCATAGAAGGTAAAAATATAGGGTCTATTTTCTTTATTTGTGTATCAAATATCTCTATATCGGATAATTCAGTATTAAATTCTCCACCAAAAGCGAAAATATAACTATTTTCACTTTCAACAGGTTCATTCCCTTCATCTAATGTCGCATTTGTCATAACACCAATAAAATTTTCAGAAGATATTTGATATATGAATATCTTAGATATGCCGGATTTTCCAGATAAAGATAAGTCATATACATTATTTTTATACTTAATTTTATAAGTTTTATCTTCTAAATCTAAATGCCCATTAATAATAATATTTTTAATATTATCATCTTTAAAAGTTTTTCCATTTTTTAATTTTTCTTTACTTATTTTTAATATAGAAATTTCTTTAATATAACATGGTAACATTTCATCAGATATTCCTATTTCTCCAAAACATTCAGAATACATTTCTCTTTCTTCTATTGTTTTTGGCTTGGGAAGTTTAATTTCTTGTAAGAATGTTTGTAGTTCATTATCTTCAATATCACAATCTTTGATTATTTGATATACTTGGTATATTTGTAGAGTAGTTCTAGGATAAGAAACCTTTCCATAATCTTTACCATAATTCTCATTAAAATATTTTATTAATTTATTCATTTAATCCCTCCCTCTACTATCTTTCTGATAGCTTCATTAGTACTTATCATATTTCTCATGTCTATTAATGAATCGTCTACCCATTTACTAAAAGTATCAAATGGGATAAGACAAGATATAAATTTATATTTGCTAACAAATAAATCATACACATATCTTAATTTCACTTGACCTGTTTTACTCCCTAACATTTTTTCAGCTTCAAGACAGGCGAATATAAGCCATTGTTTGATATTTGCTACTTGTTTTTCTTTACTTAAACTAATAAATTTGTATGCTGCATATATAACAGCTATAGCTATTATAAATGATATTAAAATAGTTTGAACATCCATTTTTATTCCTCTCCTTCTGAATCATCAGTATTTATATTTTCGCTATTATCATTCTTTGTTTTTGTTTTTGTGATAGATGCTAATAACCAAAGCTCACCACCACAAAATCCGTAGAAACAAGTTATTAAAGTTGAAGATAACTCTGTGCTAGTAGCATATTGTAACCATATTGCAATACCTGTAAAAGCAAATATAGATGTGATTACTAAAGGTATTACCCACTTTCTAGTACTACGTTTTTTCTTAACCTTATTTTTATTGTCCATATTTTACATCTCCTTGTATTTAATAAAAAAGAGTAGGGATTGCCCTACTCTAAATTATTATATTTAATTAATTCATTCATTTAATTAACGCTATCTCTCAAATACTTCTACATATTTACTACTAGCAGTTATATAATAACCTGCTTTTACTAAATACATATCTGTTCCAGGTCTCTCTATCTTTTTAACAATAGTAAGTGCTTCTCCTTTTTCTGCTTTACCACAAACAGAACTAGATTTAAAGTCAGGAGTACTGTGTACATTAACATCTTGAAGCACTTTTAAATATTGTTTTTTAGTTGTAGTACTAGGTGTTTTAGTAGTATGTTTTCCCCCATTAGTACAATTCACAATATCAGATACTTTTATTTTACCTTCTTTAAGATTGTAGCAATCCAATTTAAATTGATTCCATTTATCTTTATGATTAACAAAATATCTTGGGCATATTTTTCTAGTTACATCATAATGTCTTATGAAGTCTTTTCTAGGGTCTAATCCGTAATATTGAGCCAACCAAGCTCCTAATTTAACCATAGACACGTATTCTTTATCTGAATAATGGTCATCAGTTCCAGTAGTTGCACATTCTATACCGATAGAATAATAGTTTGCACTGTTAGTTGTATATGCTATTTCGCTCATAGGAACTATATAATATATTTCTCCCTCAAGTCCACATACAAAGTGAGAACTTGCATAAGTTGTATGTGTTGTTGCTAAATTTTTAAAGTAATTCATAGTTGCTTTAGCAGATACATCATGAGCACCAGTATAATGCCATGCTATTTTAGTAGTTCTTGAACGTTTTGTTCCGGGTCTACTATATTTATTTTTTGTAATAAAACTTTCTATCATTTTTGGTTTTGATACCATAAAATCATCTCCTTAAAATAAAAAAGAGTAGGATTATTCCTACTCTGATTTTTTTAGCTAAAATATTTTTGTTATATCGTTTATTTAGGACGGTGTTTTAGGGTGTGTTATTCCCCATATCCTTTTCATAATTTATGTTGGAATATTTAATTAATCTATCATCTAATAACTCTTAGACATATTCCACATTCCCATAATGTACGTTGGGGTCGTTAGTCTGAATATCTATCTTCTTAGTTCCTAAATTTATTTCTATGCTTTTAGCAGTGCATATTATGCCTTCATCATTTTCTATTAGAATAATCTTGCCTTTTCTTATAGCTTCTTCTATCTCACCTATTTCATTTTCCCATTCTCCTACTTCTTTTGGCACACTTATAGTATAATATTCGTTTCCATCTTCATTTAAAGAAAAATAATCTTTCCATGAATCTATTTTAGGTAATTTAATATTTTTTAACATCTCTTGTATTTCATCATTTCGTATACGAGATAAGAATTTATATGTTTTTAATATTTGTAGGTCTGTTTTTGGGTATGGAAGATAAAATATACCTCCAAATAAGTCGTTATATTTATTTATTATTTTTTTCATTATAGTAGTTCTCCTTCCAAATAATAATACAAAATTCCACCTCTTTCACAAACTTGATGATATCCTTTATAATAATAAGAAGAGGTAAGTCTGTTTACGCTTTTGTTTCCTGTTTTAGAAATTCTAATACCATCAATATAATCAACACATTCTCTGTATATATCTAATTCTTTAAGAGTTGTTGGTTTTGGGATTTCTATTTTCTCAAATAATTTTCTTAATTCATTGTCATCATATTCACTTATTTTATTTTGTAAAAACAAATAAACATAATAAAAATCTAGTTTAGTTTTTGGATATTCTATTTTAGAATATCTATCACTATATAGTTTAATTAATTCGTTCATATTTAAACTCCTTTCTTTATTCCTCTGGTGGTCTAACTAATCCATCTTCAGATAGCGTGATATTAATTCCACTTTTAAGACTTTGAAGCGTTATACTTTTTTCTTCTGTGTTTATTGTCCAATAAGGATAAATTCTTTCTTCATAATATATAGATTTGCCTCTTTTTATTGCATCTAATGCTGTATAATAATTATCTTTTTCAGTTAAAAAATACGAATCTTTTGAGGAAAACATGTCTTTAGGTAAAAAGCCTGACTCGAAATATAAATCCGCCTCATCTATATTCTCAGGAAATGGAAGGGTAAAACTACGTATATATCTCAATAAATCTATATCGTTAATATAATTAGCTACAGTAAATATAAAATTATATCCTCTATACATATCCATTTTATTTTTAGGATATTCTAATTTAGGTAAAGAAATACTATTTTTTATAATACTTAGTTGTAAAGTAACTCCTTCTTCTCCTATTTCTTCATAAGGGACAATCATTATTAAAATGTCTTCTATTTTTATAAAAGGGGCATCGCAAATAGAATATGTTTCAATTTTATCTTCAATTATTTCTTCTTTTATTATAACGCCTTTTACCGAATTTACTAAATCACCATTATGAAACATATTTATAACAGCCTCTAAATTTTCAATATTTATATTGCTTGTTTTCCAATAAAAAAACGACTCTCCCTCAATATCCATTTCTGATTTTAACATTTTTTCTAATTCTATTTTTTTTATAATGGAGGGATTTAAATCTTTACAAATATATTCTCTCTTTTTAGTATATTCCTCATTATAATAATCAATTAATTTTTTTATGCCTACTACAGGATGCACTTCTTGCATTTTTAATGTATCTTTCATCTAATCAACTCCTTCAAAATCTAATTTAATACTAAACACTTCTTCTTCTGTCTTGCAATTTCTAATTTTAACTTCCATTTGTTGTTGTTTTTCCACTAAAGGTTCAACATACATCTTTATCTGCTTAGATAACATACCTAATTGCTTAAAAGTATAACTTTCACAAACATTCTTTGTATCATTCCACTTTAAATTAGATTCTTCTCCAAAGATATTATCTAACTGGTATGAAAGTAACGTACTTGTCAATAACTGTTGTTTTTCCATTGTCACATTATAATATCTTCCTTCTTCATATTTAACAGTAGAAAATAATGGATTATCTTTAAGATATTGTGCTAAATTATTTTTGCTCAACTCAATTCTCTGTTCTTTTAATTCTTTAAGAGGGTCTAATTCTTCAATTTTCTTTTGTATTTCTTTATAGTTTACATCCTCTATAGTAGAATAAGCACTAGGAGTCGCATTGACTCCTAGTATCACATCTCCTTCAAAGATTTCCCCATCTTTATAAAGGATATAACCCTCTTTTGGTCTTAATATTCTATAACCTTTTTTTTCTATTATTTCTATATTATTCATATAATCACCTACGCTAAAGTCCAACCATTTGCTACTGCGTTAGCTTTTTGTTCTTCCGATAATCTATTTAAAGTTGCCTGACCTAATGTTAATGTCTCTGCTTGTACTGTTCCTAATCCATTCATAAGAGAATTTAGAGTTGCTGAAGGAACTAATTCTAAATTATTTAATCTATAAGAGCTTGTTAATTTTTTAGTATTCCCATTTTCATCTGTTGCAAATATCCAATCTTTCATAAATTCAAATGAAGTATCATAAGTTAAATAATAAGAACCATCATTAGGTCTTCTGTCATCTCTATGAAGATTACTTAAATCGAATCCTTTTATAGACTCTATATATTTATCTTGTCTAAACATCGCTCTAAAATCTGCTTTACTTTCTAATCTGGTCATATCTAACTCTACATTTATAAGTTTTTTACAGTAAGCAAATATATTTCCATTTTCAGAACAAGTTTGTGCATCATCATTAAAATATAATGAATAAGGGAATTTAATATAGGCATCTGTAAGTTCTCCGCAGTTATTACAAAAATCATTAAATCCATAAGAATATGTCCCATTAAATTCTGCTCTAATAGATTTCATATTATTACAGCTTTCAAAACAATGTTCAGAACTTGTTCTATCAGAATTGACTACTATAGAAGGATTTACTAATCCATGGCAACCATAATAAATATAGTCCATACTATTTACATTGTAAGGAATAATCTTATATATATTATCGTCTGTCAATGAAGAACAACCATAACAACAAGAACGCATACTACATTTATTATTGAAATCATTCGGCAGAGGAATTACTTTTGTAAGCTTTTTATCTCCATAATATGCTCCTTCCATTGTTACCAATGTTGGAGGCAGAGTAGTTCCCCCAATAGTTACAGAAGTTAAATTAGGGCAATCTCTAAATGCCCAGTCCATATATTCTAAAGGTGTGTTTTCTGTTATCTCTTCAAGATGTAATTCTGTTAAAGACGTGCATCCTCTAACAAATCCACTCATTCTCTCTAGTTTAGTTAAAGTAGGTAATGCTAATTCTGTTAGTTGAGGACAATAAGCATACATTTGATTTATATTCTTAGCAGTTACATTTACTTTTCCAACCCTTTTTAATTTAGGGCAACTAGCAAACCAGTTTGTAGTACTATTTGCTCCAGTCATATTTACACACTCTACTTCTTCTAGGTTTTTACTATTTTGGAATAAACTTTCAGAACTCCACCATACACTTGACCCACTACAAGTAATTGTTCCAACTTTTACAAGATTAGAATTTCTAAAAGTACCATATGCTATAGCATTTCCTTTAAAATTACATTCTCTAATGTATTTAAGGTTAGAACCAACAAAAGGCGTGTCTCCATAGTTATAATCTGCTATATCATAATTATTTTCTATTGTAACCGCCTGTTCTTCATAAGAAGATTGTTCTTGAAGTATTGCATATTTATAAGTTCTTCCTAAGTCATCTCTATTTTGTAATAACTTAAAGAATCTACCTGCAAATTCCCAAGTAAAATCAGAATTCTTACAATCAAAGAATATACCCCTTACTCTTTTCAAGCGAGTATCTATTAGATAATCCCAGTCATTAGGCATAACAAATTCTAAATTATCAGAAGTAAAATCAACATTTGTAAACCACCAGTATGCTTCCGTCCAATCATAATTAGATAAGTCTATTTTACCCTGAACTTTTACTTGAGGATATAATTCAGAGCCTCTCTCTTTTTCATTCATATTATTAAAAGAAGGACTTACATATACATTTTTAGTATTTACTCCTTTAATAGTTCCTGCTGATTGAATTACTCCAGATAAACATAATTCTGTCAACTCTCTATTTCCAAAATCTATTCCTTCATATCCGTTTGGGTGGTCTTCTTTAAAATATATATTCTTTAAAGTACATTTTGCTTTTGAACATACATTTGGGTATCCGGAAGTAGTAAATCCGCACATAAGTTTAATCCATATTGTTTTTAATGTAGAAGGAAGAATTATTGTATCTAGGTCTTGAGTTGTAATATTACAGGTAAATGTTTCAAGATTTTCAAACTTAGTTAAATCTATTACATTAGTTCCACTATTAAACCATTTAGCTTCTCTCTCATCATATTGATGTATTCTAAATGCTTTTATATTAGGACATTCTGTGATATTGATATTATTAAAATCAAAAGAACCACACATATCATCTGTTGAATTCCATACGTGACCTGTTTGAGTTTCACCAATAGTTAATTCTTGAAGGTTAGGTAAATATTTTAAGGTTAATTCTTCTAATCTATAATTAAATCTAAAAGACATATATTTAGTAGATAACATACTATTTTCTATATGAATTGAGGTTGCATTACATAGCCCTAACCCAAAGAGTGCCATTTGTCTATACTTAGTAGCATCTTCATAATCTCCTAATGTATCTGCACTCCTTTTATTCCCATTAAAATCATAAAATGTTTGATTCCAACCGTTCATAGATACATCTGTACGAGCAGTAAGTCTTTCTACTAAAGGACAGTTAATCAATGTAAATGATGTTATATCACTAGAACCGCTTAAAGCTTCTCCGTGATGCGGAGAATACCAACTAACACTTGTTAAACCTACAATTTTTAAAGCATATTGGTTTCTCAAGTATAATGATGTTATTGTTTTAGGAAGATATATTTCCTCTAAGTTACCACCATTATTATCAAAGTTTACCCCTGTCATTTTTGTTCCTCTTATATCTAAATATTTCAAGTTTTGACAGGTAGCTAATTCCATAACCTGATAACTGGTCAAACTACCTAAATTAGAACAGCCGTTAAAATCTATTTTTTGTAAATAATCACAACCATTTATTTCTGCATTTACTAATTTTGAACTGTTTCTACATATTACCTCATTTATTCTCGTAGCATTTGATAGAAGTAAGTGAGTTGGATTGCAAGTACTTAAATCTCCCAAAGACTTGATGTATTCTGCTCCATATATAATAACTTCTTGGTCTGTAGCAGTAGGAATCGTATAACTAAATTTGACCGATTTATTTCTAGGTATTTTTAATGTTTGTACCCCACTACCGTCTGCTTCATCTCTCCATTTTACAGATAAATACATAGGGCTATAAGTAGATATATTCATTGAAACCTTACCTTGCTTATTACAACGAACAGTAACAAAGTTAGAAGTAGAAGGTTCGTATCCAAACAAAGTATCGCAATATAATAATCTTTCTTTTAGCCATCTTTTTATTTGGAAATATCTGTTACCATGACAAGCATATAAATATTTTGCTCCAAATCTTAAATATTTAAATTCAGTAGATTTATTATAGTATCTTACAGGGATTTTATCCATTTGATTATCGTAGAAATATTTATACATATTTTCAAGTGTAAATACGCCATTTCTCATATTGATATATTCTTGTTTCAATTCATTGGCAAAATAAAGTCTAATTTTACTCCATAGTTTAGAATTAGATGTATTAAATATTCCACTTTCAACTTCTATATCAACATCAAATGTTAATGCACCAGTATTATCTAGCCCTATAAGTGTATCTAAATCGTATACCTGTATATACCATTTAACGCCATCAAATGTAACTAATTTCATGTTTTTCAAATCTGTTGCTTTCACCTTTCGGCTACTGACCATATTCCTATGGCGGAAGAGGTTCTTCTTTAATCAGTCTGGTTACTGATGACCCCTTCTCTCTAGTTTCATTTTTAGATTATAGCTAGAGTTCAGACTGTTGCTTCTTACATTATGTAAGTTTTCTCGCTCAGTCGTTGCAAGTATATATTTATAGTTTTATATCCATTTTAATATTGTTGTTAACTATAAATATACTTCTTGGGAGTTACCTATCTCTAGGCGTCCTCCATTAATTAGAGAAAATTTTAATTGAGCCAAAAACCCAATGAATCGACACCACCGAATACTTGAACAAATAAATAATATCTAAATACAGACTGTCTATCAAAATAAGTATCAAACTGTTCTTTAAATAAATCTTCATCTGCACTACTTACGAAATCAACCAATGTTTTTAATTCCGCAAAGTTGTCATTACCATTTTGTCTGCTTGGAGGATATAAACATTCAAAGTCAGAAGCATAATAATTTTGTTCTGTCTTACCACTAGAAGAAGTCCAAGAGTTAAAAGCACCTGCTGTTGTGTCAGAGTTGGCTGATACTTCATAAGCTAAACACTTATCAAATAAGTTATATCCATAAGAACGATAACTATATCTATCTAAGTTGAAATCATACAGTCCGACAAATTCATCGTTTATATATAAAAGTATAGGGAAGCCTTCTATGGCTTGTCTGACTTTATCATTTTTTAATTGAGCAGGATTTTTTTCTACATATAAATTATCATTGACAAACATAGCAGACCCTGTATTCATAACATTAGAGGATTCCATTTGATTACATTTTAGACAGAATAAAGTTTCTAAAATACCATTTTTAAAAGGAGTATAAAACACTTGATTTCCGTCACTATCTCCTAATTCTATATTAAAGTTCTTATTAGCATATTGAATAGAAGAAGTCCCTTGCCAATACATTTTGCATCTAGGATATTCAAAAGATGACCCATATAAGTCAGCATTAGGTGAGACATATTTTATTCTAACTTCTTTTTTATTTGTTAGAGTCATATTTTCTATATTCCCATAAATATACATACAAGGCATATAAGCATCGTTATAATTTTTATTATACTCTTCTTCTTGTTGTTCTACTGACATATCTGCAATTCTATTTTGAAGAATCTCATCGTCTGATAATTCTCTTTCATACATCATTATTCTCTTTATTTTACAAGAGCCAAAATTACTTGTTCCCTTTTCGCTATTTAAATATATTTTTTCTGCGTGTTTAATTTGTTCATATATTATTTGGCTACCAGAAGATGAATCTGATAATTGGAATGGGTCACAACATACTCCATTAATGAATATCTTACCAAATTTAGAAACCCTATCAACCATAAAAGTAATCTGTATGTCTTCTCCTTGTCCTATATCCAATTCTGTCTTATGAGATACAGTAGCCAAATTAGCTTTATAAGGATTAACGTATAACCCCGGATAAGGAGCAGAAAGACTTGTACAATCTATAACTCTAGCTAAAGGATTACCGATATCCTCTACGCTAAATACCATGTCTAAAGTAAATCCTCTAGTTACATTTTCACTAAAAGGAGTCATATCAATCTCTACATATGTATTACCATTTAATACTAACTCTCCGTCTATCCAACCGTTAGTACCATAATTTGAATTATATAATCTTCCTATATATCCATTTATATCGTCTACCCAATACCCTCTGTCAACATCTGAATTAGTTCTATTTTTTGCCGTAAAAGAAGCAATTAATCCTGTACTAACATATTCCATAGCTTGATAACTAGATGCAACTAATTCAAAAGGTAAATCTAATGTGGCAGTTTTACTTTTATCAGAATTATAAGCTTCTATTCTTAAAGTATGTGTTCCTAACTCAAATTCAGGAGTAAAAGTCCAATAATAGTTTCCGGGTTGTTGAGATAATGTTTTAATAGGTTTTTCAAAATCATCAACATACATATTAACAGTATAATAATCTGTGTTAGCTATAGAAATTCTGTAATTAATATTCATAGGTTGACCTTTTTCATATTGTTTAGTTGTATCAAATGTTGAGGTTATAAATAATTGTTCTGTAGCAACAACTATAATATTAAATACTTGTGAAGGAGTAGAATAAACATCAGCGGTTGCATATATTTCGACTTTATGAATTCCTACTGTTAAGCCCTTAATTTCATAAGAGTTATACCCTTTATTGGATTTAACTGTATATTCTGTTCCGTCAATAGTAATAATTGTATTTATATCAGTTTGTAAATCACATTCTATATTGTAAGTTAATAATATTCTATCTTTAAGAGTATAATCTATGTCTGTATTCATCGTTACAGTTAGTTTAATACCACCACAAACAATATCCCATGTTAATTGATTAGACATAAGTTGTCCTCTATCTCTTACATAAATAGAAAGTCTTTTTTTACCACTACCTAAAGCAGGTATTTTAATAGTATTGTTACCCTGAGAAATTGTTTGTATAGATGTTTCTACATTATTGATTAAAACATATAAAGTTCCTTCTCCTAAATTTGGAGATGTAAAATAAATAGGAATTGTAAAATCCTTATCTCCATCAATAGAAGTCTCACTCCAATCGGTGCTTATAGTAGGCATTGTGCCTCCGCCACCTCCACCACTTGGGTGATTTTTAATATGGTCAGTAAGAGTAGAATTAACAGCGTCTATAATGCCTCTATTAACCTCTATTTGCCCCTTAGCGTCTCCTAATTCTCTTAAAGCACCTTCTACATTATCAGCTTCAAAATTTCCTTCTACATCTAAAATAGCCACCTCTAACGCATCAGAAGTGGCTCTATTTTCATATTTCTTCATTTCTTTATTATATTTTCTTATTGTAGGCATTAAATCACCTCTTATTTATTTCTATCTGAATAATTTACAGTAAGCGTATCAAATTTAACTCTTTCATTTTTTGTGACATCAAAATCATTTACTGTAATTTTTCCTTCTAAATCTTTAGTAAGTACATCTTTAATGTAATACATATTAAATGTGACTTTATCATATCCGAAATCCGCCATAATATATGTTGGTTGAACTGGTAGAGCGCCTGTGTAAGCGTACCACCAAGGTTGACCATTACCATTGTCATGTATAGAACTTGAATTTTCAGTTTTTAATAAATTTTGTCCACTAGGTAAGTTAATGGCTTTTTCTTTACCTTTTTGTTTATAGCCTGTTGCTTGACACATTATATAATATGTACCATTAGATTTATTAGCAGTTCTTGTTATATTTTCATCTACTATCTTTAATTGGGTAGAACCAGTTGATTGTACTGCTACATAATCATTATATGGTGCAGGTGTGAATTTTCTTGAAGAAGCATCATATGTAGCACCTTTATATCCTGTATATAAAGGAATACTTCTGCTATATGTATGGTTATGACCACATAGTACAAAATCAACTTTATGTTTTTCTATATAAGGAATCCATTGTTGTAATCTCTTAGTTCTAACTATTGTAAAAGGACTTAAATGGCAAGTAACTACTGTCCATCTAGGCTTAACTGTTCTAGCTTCTACTTTAGTTAGGTCAGCATCTAAAAATTCTATTTGCTTTCTTAAAAATTCATCTGTATTTACTTCTGGGTACATATATTCTGTATTGGAATTTATAACTACGAAATGTACAAACCCAACATCAAAACTATAACTTGAAACCATTGGAACTGCTCTTTCGCCTTCTACATGAGGGGCATAAGCATTTAGCAATGGTTGATTTTCAAAAGTACCATAATATTCAAAAGCTGTACCAAATTTTTTGTCGATTAAATCATTATTCGTTATCTTCATGTAAGGTCGCAACTCTTACACAGTTCTCTTATGAACTTCCCTATGTCTCCATAGGTGTCGAGACTATATCTTCATCTCTTAGAGATGTTTACCACTTCCATTTAAGGGGTTCTCACCCACTCCATTAGCTTGAGCCGTACTGCTATTGATGTATTTCAACATCCAAAGGCATAGTCGTTGAAGGTTTTTCTATAAATAAATTTTAATATTGTTGTTAACCTATTTATAAAAACTTCCCTGCTGATTATCTAATCTTATTAATTTTCAAACATTCACGCCTAGGATTTAACCTTACGTTGTAGTTTAATAAGCTCTAAAGACTTTCCAGCAATTCAATAAATTTTTCATTATATATCACTATATAAAGGTGGCTGAAGCAACCACAATTAAGTATATGTGGTACAGATTTTAAATTATTTTCATGATATTTATAATAGTATCGCCATTCCTGTGGTCTGTTTGCATTTTGTGAAACATCCTATTTTTCATATAAGTTCGTTAGGCTTATATCGTTCTCTTATGAACTGCTTATAGATTTCTCTATAAGAGAAGACTATATCATATACCAATTTAAAATTGGTATCCCTCCACTCCCTAGACTACTAGGATACTTAGTCGTTGAAGTTTATTCGTATTAAGCTATTTTAAATTAAGTTCTTTTATAAGTATATCTTCAATATTTTTAAAATCCCAATATGGTATTCTAATAAGTTTTATATTTTTATCTTTGCAATACTTTGTTTTAACATCATCTATACGGTGTTGATTTTCTAATTCTGAAAGAGTTTTATTAAACTGAACATGATAATGTTGCTGTCCATCATATTCGATACATATATTCTTATTAACTAATAAAAAATCAAATGGCTTATTTTTAACTATGCTATCGCTAAATCTATAATTATAAATATATTTTATTGAATATTTATCCAATATTCTTGATATTTCTTGTTCCCCACTTGATTTCAAACATTCCGAACATCTTTTACCTTGTTGAAAATTATTTAAAGAAAAACTATAAATATGACCATTTGGGCAATATGCTTTAAGTTTGCTATCTTGATTTATATAATCTTTTTCTGTGCTAATCATTTTGTAACCATACGGTTCTACTCTGTTTAACACCTCTTCCCATGGCAATGTTTGTTTTATACCATTCTGTATATCTGCACATTTTCTACATCTTCTATCTTTATTTATAAAATTATCAAAAGTAGGATGCCATTCATGTCCTTTATCGCATATTATATCTAATTTTGTTTTATTATTTACATATTCTTCTGTTAATAATGTATAATTTATTTCTCTGCACTTGTCTTTTAATATCTTTAATCTTTTTTCTTTTCTTCCCATTTTATCACCTCTCTTTCTTAGTATACCCATTTTAATATTGTTGTTAACTTAATTTAAAATAATTTAATTTAGAATCTTACCTGCTAGACTCCCATTATAAAGCACTTAGGATTTAACCATATGCTATCCAACTAATTTTTTCTGCTTTCGCAACATTCACGCTTACCTTTTCAAGTTACGTTGTAGTTTAGTTGGCTTTAGGGTTTACAAGCAATTCAAAGGGTTTTCTATGCTAATTACTTAACATAGGGAGCTATTTATTACTCCTGTATTTAAATGACAATCGAAATTAGGAGTACCATTTGTATATTCATAATGTTCAATAGCATCACAAGCTGTTTTTACTGCTTTATATTCATATTCTGTAAATCCTTGTTCGTCAGTAGTCCATATCATCTTTAAGTTGTTAGATTGGTTATATTGTTTTACTTCAAATGTTTCTACATCTGTAAGCATACCTTCTACGCCTAGTTGATATTCGTAAGTTCCATAAGTTAAATCATGTATAATTACTCTATGAATATTAACTACTTGGTCATAAAGGTTTACAATATCTTTAGTTGTTTTTTTCTTTATCCACTTTGTGTCTCCTTGTTTTCTGTATTTAATAATTCCATCATAATCTGTTACAGGAGTTTCAAAAGTGAATGTTCTTGAAGTATCTCCATTCTCTCCGTAACACATATTAACCATAGAAGGACTATATTTATTAAATTGAATTGTTTCTGCACTTGAGTTCCAATATCCGTCTGCTAAACTTCTTGGTCTAAATTTTTCTACTTCACAAGTTCGGTAATCAATAATACTTGCATCGTCTCTATTATTTTTACCATTATTGAAATTCATTCTTCTTAAAGAACAATATCTACTCATTCCCATATTATAGTATCCGCCTTCATATACTGCGATAGTGTGAGAATCTTCTGTCCCACCACCACCAAGCATATCAACCCATCTTTGGTCAGTAGATGTTACTGCTCCTAATTCATTTTTTATATATTTAACTGGTGTTGCTTCGGGTTCTTCTTCTCCTACACATAAATATATTGTAAATCCATTTTCTGAAAAAGATATATTCCATTCTTGGTCATATTCTTTTATTTTGCATCTAACTATATCACTATCTATATTATAAAGTGCATTACCTCTAATTAAAAAAGAATGTCCGGCAGGTACTATTCCTTTTAAAGCTAAAGAACTCCAACTTCCACCATTAGGTTTATACCAAAGATATAAACCATTTAAATTTATATCAACGGTATTACAATTATATAACTCAACAAAATTATGACTCACTGCTGTTTCTTTTGTGATTAATGAACCACCACCATATATTTGTTGAATAACTAAACCACTGTTATTTGCCGAATCTATTTTATTACTTGGGACTATTTTTAAAGGGGATTCTAAATTCTGTCCTTTTGCATAAGGAGTGCTAGTATAAGCTTCTATAGGGAAAATATGTATTTTGCCATTTCCGTCTAATGTTAATCTAAATTCTTTCTTCCCATCAGAAGATAATAAATTTAAATATTGATTGGAAGTATCTCCTAATAATGCTTTTTTTAAAGTTTCTATACTAGCTATTTTATTTTCAAACCCACTATCTAAATTTGTTCCCAATAATAAATAATCTGTGTCATTAATGACAATAGTTTTATTAAGTTCATTAAATTTAGTCATCTTATCACCTCTAATTTATTTCTAAGAAAGTATTATTTGCTAATTCTAAAAATGTTCCATCTGCTAATTGTAAATATTTTTTATTTGAAGAATTCCCTGAAGATAATTCTAAAAATGTTCCATCTGCTAATTGTAAATTTGTTCCATCTGCTAATTGTAAATAATCTCCTGTTGTTGGAGAAATTATTCCTGAGCCAACTTTTTCTTCTAAAACTAATATTCTTTTTTGAAGATTTTTAACTGTTTCTAAAAGCTCTTTAATTATTCCTTCATGAGTGGATTGATTTCCTAAAGTATCTACTGTTCCTGTATCAATCCAATAAACATCTTTATTATTTGGGGCAGTATCGCTTTCTATAAAGACTTCTGCAATGCTACCTCGTGCCGCTGCTTCCCATACTGGTTTATCTTCTATATTTTCACAAGCATTATAATACTTTGTTTTTTCCTTAAAACAATAAACTTCAAATCCGGGAGGATATAAGATATTATTTTTGTTCTCTATAAGGTCCGCATAGCTATCACATAACTGTCTCGAGTCTAAATATAGCCTTGAGGACAAATCAAAATTACTACCAATAATCATTTATATCTCTCCTTTCTAAAAGCTAAATGTATATTTTATTTGAGATACACTTGCTTTATTTTTTATTTTATAAACATAATAAGGAATACTATTAATATTCATCTCTTCTTTGTTAAAATCGTTTAAATATTCAAACCCGTTTCCATCTTTTATACTTTTTAATTCTCCATAAGCCTTAGGATAAGCATAAAAAACTTTCATGTCATTATATGTTAAAGTTAATGTTTTGTTGTTTTTTAACTCAACTAATTTAACTTTGTTTTTTATAGTTTCTTCTGTTAGTGAGTTGGTAAATGTTCCATAATAAAAAGGATAAACAAATGAAAAAGTAATACTAGAACTTCTTATATTATTTTTACTATCAGTGACTGATAGCGTAAAGGTCTTTGTATCTGAAATTGTCTTATTGTATGTATAACTTGTATCACCAGTCTTAACAGTACAATCAGTTAAACTAATTGATTTTGGAGTCATACTCGTACTCCATGTAAACTTACAACTATTTATAGTTTCCTTATCTTTTTCATATACTGTTTTAGATAAATTACTCTTAAAAGAAGTAATAGATATCGGCTTGAATGTTAAATCTGCGACCTTTTGACTTAAAGAATATATTCCTTCTTCTATTTTATTCATTCTTACAGATGAAATTATCTCTTTTGGTTTCCAAAATGTTTTAACATATACACCATTTTCATCAAAAATCGTAACCTGTTCTAGCGTATCTCCTATGTACGCTATATCTACACTAGATATGTCTACTTGTCCTGCTCCTGATTCGTCTTCGTCAAATAATGGTTCTAAAACATGAAATTGATTATAAACAGGAGGGATAGTAATAAATCCATTACTTCCGTCATATAAGTCTATTTGAAAAACGTATGTACCAACTTCTGCTCTTTCATCTATTAAGTCTTCTGTAACAGAAAATTTTGCATATCCGTTTTCTACTTCTCTTTTTTCTGTAAAAAATTTTGTTCCATCGGGTTTTATAACTCTGAATCTAGCATATTTAGCGTTATAACTAATTATATAATTGATTTCATCTTCAAATTTAAAACAAGCATTTTTGATTTCAAAATAATAATCTACATTTTTATTTTTTCTATACAGATAAATATTCTTATCCATACTAGCTTTGTCATTATTAACTGTTATTGTATAATTATAAAATATTGCCACAAAGCATCACCTATTCTGTTGCTTCGCTATCTTCAAAGATAGGTGCAAGTACACAAAATTGCTCTATAACAGGAGGTATTGTTACCCTACCTTTATTTGCAGCATTGTCATACAAATCTATTTGAAAAGTATATTTGCCTATTTCAGATATCTCATCCATAAATTTATCATCTATTTCTAATTTTACTTTCCCATTTTCAATAGGAATATTTTCTATTCTTTTCTTTACTCCGTTGGGCTTTAATATTTTTATATCTGCCGTAGAAGCGTTTAAGCTTTCTACCATATCTACTGCATTAATAAATTTAAAAGGAGCATTTTGTATTGTAAAATAATAAGTTATATTTTTATTATTTTTATATAAATATATATTTTTATTTAATTGAGCTTTATCTCCGTCTACGGTTATCGTATAGTCATAAAATATTGCCATACGAAATCACCTCCTTATAAAAAAAATAACGAGGGAAAATCCCTCGTCATATTATTCATCTTCTTTAAATTCTTTATAGTCAATTTTTAATTCATTTTCTATTGTATTTAATCTCATTGAATGTTTAAGCATTATCTTTTCCATTTCGGATATCTTGTTTTTATTTCTTTCATCTTCTTCTCTTGATTCATTTATTTGAGCTTTTAAGTCGTCTAATGATTGAGCTATATAATCTAATTTAACTTCAACGGTCGCTCTTTCTCTTCCATTTTTATCACTTTCTTTACTTCTAGAAGCTAAAAATGACCCAACTCCTATTATCATGGCTATGCATGAAAATACTAATTCCAAAGATATTGTATATGTACTAGAATCCATAAATTTCCAACTCTGTTCCTGCTTTAAATACAAAAGAAGCTGAATCTCCATATAATTCAATAGATTTTATACCATTAGCTTGACCTTTAACTACCCTGAAGAACCCATTATCAAATAAAACTGAACTTTCAAGTATGTCTTGAGTAAGATATTTAGTGTCTCTTTCTATAAAAAACCCTTTGTCTTCATATGTCTCATAAATATATCTAGTACCACTCACATAAGTCGAACTTACTCCTGAGAATTCCATAGTATCATTTATCTTACACATAGGCTTACTTGTTGTGTTAGAAACAATTTTACCAATAATTATTATTTTTTCACAGCTAAATTTATTACCTTCGTCATCTTGTCTTATAAGTATTTTTGGATTATTTGCTGTTAATTTAATTGCTGATAAAAGTTTCCATTTTTTTTCTTCTTCTTTTTTATTGTTAG
>ERZ835980.166-NODE-166-length-91138-cov-4.200433_pt1 | contig 91138 bp, 84 predicted proteins | sample MGYA00519943_ERZ835980 | MGnify/ENA primary metagenome ERZ835980 (study PRJEB31850, sample SAMEA3708791) | human gut metagenome | biome: human gut; feature: human-associated habitat; material: faeces | place: China | collected 2014 ... | reverse complement strand
GACCCTTGACATAGGGGACATCTTCCATGACCTTCATGCCGATAGCGGAGCCGAGTATCTGAGCCTCGGGCTTCTTGGTGGTCTTTATTTCGACTACCCATGTAGCCTTTCTGCCCTCGTCAGTCAGCAGACCGAAGTAGGGGACGAAGCCGACGATGGAGCCGAAAAGCTCGATTATGCCGGAGTTTCTGTTGCAGCGCGCGCCGAGGACTGAGTTTGCATAAACAACTGCCGAGGACTCTGCCCATGAGAGAACGTCGCCCTTTGCGGGCTTGTTGCCGACCTCATCCATGTAGCAGGTGCAGGTGTAGGACTTGCTGTCAAGCAGGCCGAGCTTTGTGAGCTGGGCGTCGTAGCTGTCCTGCATCGAATACATGAACTTGTTGAAAACGAGCTTCTGGAGCAGGTTTGCGGGCACCTTGGGGTCAAGGGGCTTGGGGTCAACGGTGAATTTCTGGCCGGAGAGTGCGCCGCCGGCGATGAGCTGATCCATCAGGTCGTAGACGGGCTTCATGACCTTCAGGCCGAAGCTGGTGACGAGATGACCCATCTTGCTCGTTACGGGCACCATCTTGGTCGCGCCGAAAGCGTCGCCGTACATAACGAGGGTCTTCATGACCTTCGCCATCGCTTCGCCCTTGGAGCCGTTGAGGATGTCAAGCTCTTCTTGGGTAAGATTCATTTTGTAATCCATTTTTGAATTCCAACCTTTCAAAATTAGAGTGAAAGAGTGAGTTTCGGCCGGTCGATATGCCGCTCGCGCTGCCTTGACGGCACATAAGACCCGCCGATTAAATTTTTTCAATTAATTGTAACATTTTATTGAAGTGAATTCAATAAAAAACTCTAAAAAACCGAGTTTTTTCATCAAAAATCCGATTTGATTAGATAAAAGCCGCCGTGCACGGGGCGCGGCGGCCGATAAACCGATTATTTGCCTGCGAGCTTAAAGATAAGACCGAGCGGCAGGATTATTTCGAGGATTCTGACGGGAGTGTCGCAGATGAGTGATGCGATAGTGCCGAAATCATAGAAGTGACCCTCATCCTCGGGTGCGGGTGCGCCGTCATAGCTGAGCAGGAAGGGCTCGACATAGAGGATGCCGCCCGCGCCGAATACCTCGGCTCTGACATAGCTGCCTATCTCGTCGGAGTGATCGTTGAGGTCGAGCTTGTTGCCGACGTGGATGACTTTGCCGTCTGCTATCCAGTGAACGGTGAGGGCGTTTTCGGCAGTCACGGTGATGGTGTCGGCGGTGTTGTCAACGATGATATTCGTTACCTTCGGGGCAACGGTGCCGTCCTCGACTTTATATTGATCCTTCTGCTTGCCGTTCTCTATCTGAGCGGCGATATTTTTAACTGCCTCGCTCAGCTTGCCGGCAACCCTCGACGCCTCGAGGCTTTTGATCACACGTACCTCCTCATAAAGCTGAACCAATTCGTCATAGTTGCCGATATACTTGCTCGCCGCAAAGAACTGACCGCTCTCAAGGCTCTTTTTGAGCGCCGCGGAGGTCTTCTCGGGCATGAGCGCAAGTACATAGCCGGAGTCGACGATGTCAAGGTTATGAGAGTCGGTGGAGGCAATACCGAGCACGTTTCTGCCGGTGGGGGTGACCTTTTGAAGCAGGATATCCCAGAGCTTCCTGTCGAAGCGAGTCCTGTAGTCGCCCTTGCTGTTGACGTCGATACCGATGCAGGTGCCGTATGTCCTGAGCAGGTGGGCGAATTTGTTTATCTTGTAGTTATACATGGGATTCTCGGCGTTATAGGCGTCGGCAGTGTAAAGCTCATCGCGGGCGTTGCTGTATTCGCCGGGGTGATTGATGACCGAGAGACCGCCGAGCTTGTCGACATTGCTTATCGGGCGCTCGTAGTTGCTTGTGCCGCCGATTACCTTGTGGCCGTAATCGACAAACCAGGAGTTGACGTGAGCGTTGTTAAAGGAGGTGGGGTTATTTTCAACGCCGTAGGGCACGCGCAGCATGGTCTGACCGTCGGTGCCGTCGGCAAGGGTCTGCTGATAATATTCGTCGCCGCCCTGCTTGAATACCTTATAGACGTTGCCGTTCTCGGCGGTGCCGCTTTCGTCAAGGAGGGAGGAATCGATTCTCTTCTTTCTGACAAGGCTGACGAGCTTCATGACATCCCAGTGATCCTGCTCGGTGTAGCCGTAGCTGACGGAGCCGTGATCGGTTATCGCCATGATATCGAAGCCCAGCTCATAGTGGCGCTCGACCATCTCGGGCAGGGTGTAGCCGCCGTCGCTGAAGAGCGTGTGGCTGTGAAGGTCGGTCTTATACTGATGATAGGAGTCGAAATCGACGCCTGCGTAAGGGTTGCTGATAGTGTAATCAATTCTGCTTTCATCGCCCTCTGCAAAAGCGCAGGGAGCAAAGGATAAAAGCATCGCCGCCGTAAGGAGGACGGCAAGGATCTTTTTGCTGTTTTTCATGTTATAGCCTCCACTGAATTTTTAAACAATTATAACAAATTCTTTTCGATTTGTAAAGGCTGATTGTCGGAAACAGACAAAAATATTAAAAAATATTCAATTTTAAATTAAAAAACCTTAATGTAATATTTGCTATTTTGTGAACAGTGTGATAAAATAACACATATAAAATTCCGATTGGAGGTAACCGATGAAGCTTTTCAGCAGGATACGCGCGCTGATAATGCTGCCGCTTTGGCTCATCTGCCTTTTGGTCGGCCCGAGGGCGCAAAGTACCCCCGGCGTTGAGCTTGTTTCGCAGGATCTCGTCGTGCTCGGTGAAGCCTTCACCGCAGGGCAGGGGATCACCACCGACGGCGAGTATTATTACACCAGCGGAGCAATAACCGCCGTCAACACCACGGCGCTTGCCAAGAGGACTCTTGACGGCATGACGACCGTAAAGGTGCGGCTCAATCCCTTGCCCGATAAATGCAGGGAAAGGGGCAATAATCATATCGGCGGCATAAGCGCATATAACGGCAAAATATATGCCTCCGTCGAGGGCGGCGGCGAGTGCAAGGCGTGCATAGTCGTTTTTGACTGCAATACCCTTGAGCCTACAGGCGAGATATACGACCTGCCGAACGAGCTTTACGGCGACGGTATCCCCTGGCTCGCCGTTGACGGCAATACGGGGCTGCTCTATGCCTCTGGCTGGTCTCACAAAAAAGAGATCAGGGTGTATGATGTCAACGACGGTATGCGTTTTGTAAAGGAGATCACCGTCACCGGCACGGAGGATATCCATCGCATACAAGGCGGCGAATTTTATAACGGAACTCTCTATCTCTCAAGCGACACCGGCGAAGAGAGAGACGGCAAATGGACAAAAAATATCCTGAGCGTCAACGTCGAGACGGGCGAAACCAAGATAGCGTTTGAGCGAAATGTCGGCAGAGCTAAGGTCGAGGCCGAGGGGCTTACCTTCCTCCCGACCGAGGACGGCGCAAATATGCATGTGCTCGACTACGATAAGCTGATCGGTCTTTATGTTCATCACTACAAGGTCGATGTCTGATCTGCAAGTATTTTAACGGGCGAATGCCCGAAGGAAAGGAAGATATATACTAATGAAAAAAGTCATCAGCGTCCTGCTGGTGCTGGTATTGGCGTTCGGCGCTTGTGTGCCGGCGTTTGCCCATTCCGCACAGCAGGCAGGGGAGTGCAGCGACCTTCCCGTGGTAATAGTCAGAGGCATGGACTTTAACGGTCTGAGCATTGATTACGGCACCGAGCAGCAGCGCCCGGCGATCGCTCCTATAGACGCAAAGGGCGTTGTCGGCTGCCTTGTCAAAATGATCTACAAGGGAGTTATGAATTTCAGCTTCGACCCCGCCATGGATGTGCTTCTTGACTATGTCAATGAGATCATGGGCGGTCTTTCGATGAATCCCGACGGCTCGTCAATGTATAATGTCGGTTACAAGAAATACCCGCTCAGCGCAGATCACTATGAAGAGGTCATAACCGACGATCGCAACGAGACGGGTATCGCAAGAGCCTGCACCGAGACCTTTGCCGAGGGTCATACATATTATTTTTATTATGACTGGCGCATTGATCCGTGGGAGGTTGCCGATGATATCAACGAGACGGTAAACACCGCCATCAGAGAGACCGGTCACGACAAGGTCAAGATAGTCTGCTCAAGCATGGGCGGCATTATGACTGTCGCTTACCTCACCAAATACGGCTACAGCAAGGTTGAGCGCTGTCTCTTTATGTCCTCCACCTTCTGCGGCGCTCAGGTCGCCTCGGATATGTTGACTGGCAAGGTCGAAATAACCCCCGACAACCTTTATAAATACGTTCTCTCCCTTGTCGGAGACAAGCCCGCAGCGGGCGTGTTTATCAAGGTTCTTAATAAGCTCGGCGCATTCAAGGCTGTCACAAAACTGACCGATTTTATCATTGATAATTATAAGGAAGAGGCTTACGAAAAGACCCTCACTCCGATATTCGGCTATATGCTGCCGCTTTGGGGTCTTGTCCAGCCGCAGGATTTTGGTGACGCTCTCGATTTCATATTCGGCGACAAACAAAAGGAGAATGCCGAATTCATCGCAAAGGCCGAGAGGCTTCAGCTTATGATGAAAAACAGGGATAAGCTCATCAATGAGATGATACATAACGGCGTAAAGATAGCTGTTGTGGCGCATTACAATACGCCGCTTGCACCCGTTTATGAAAGCGCAAACTTCAACGGCGACGGCGTGCTCGAGACTTATCAAATGTCGGGCTATGCGACGGTCGCAAAGTACGGCGAGACCCTCGGTGACGATTATGTGCCCGCTGACCCCAAGTATCTCTCACCCGACAGAACCGTTGACCTCTCAACGGCGCTCTATCCCGAGTATACTTACATAATCAAAGGTGCTCCTCACGTTTCATGCTCCTACGGCTCGGATATGAGCGGCTTCCTGATGTGGCTGCTCAGCTGCGACGGCGAATTCTATGCGGGCGTCAATGAGAAATACCCGCAGTTCATGGTCTCCGATAAGAACCAGACCCTCAGAGCATTTGACTGACAAAACAGAACACAAAAAATATCGGGGCTTCCGTCTATCGGAAGCCCCGAGCTTTTGTCTGTTATGTGATTACTGCTTTGCGCCGCCGTCGAATTTCTCAAGCACCTTGACGCTGACTGCGAAGCAGTTTGCGAGACCCTCAAGATTCATGTTGTCATATGTATCTCTGCGGGTGTGGTAGTAGTCCTCGAGCTTGTGGTTGAGGCCGGTGATGCCGGTTGCTCTGAAGCCTGCCTGTGCAAAGGCTGCGGAGTCGGTAGCGCCGCCGAGCGGGGGAACCCAGCCCTTCTTGCAGAATATGCCGAGCTCCTCGGCACACTCCATAAAGAGGTCGGAAACGTCCTTGTCAGCCTTGACGGTGCCGTTAAGGTCACGGTAGTTGGTCATGAGCTGCTTCGGATCGTGAATAGTATCGTAGGAATAAATAAAGGTAGGCACGTCGTCAAATTCGCCCTTGTGAGCCTCGCACCATGCCTTGGCGCCTCTGAGACCCGCTTCCTCGGAGCCGGAGAGGATAACGCCTATCTCTGTGTTCTCAAACTCAATGCCTTCATCCTGAAGCGCCTTGAGGATAGCTATGCCCATGTAGCAGCCGGAGAGGTTGTCGTTTGCGCCGTCAACGACTCTGTGCTTGTTCCACATGAAGTAGAGACCGATGAGGAAGGGGACAAAGATAAGGCCGATAAGAGCGCAGGTGGTCATGGTGGATGATTCGTCGACTATCTTGGAGACAACGCCGAACTTGGCGCAGGCAATGATAGAAAGAACGAGATAATAGAGAGCGCCGACGCCGCAGATGATGGCATGGCTCTCAAATCCAACGCCGCCGAGCTTGTAGTTGACGGGCCATTCCCATGCTGCATCGGGGTGACCGTTGAAGATGATGCGGCGCTTGACTTCGCCCGTGCACTTCTTGATGGCAGTCACATTGTGACCGATCTTTTTGGGGAAGAGGAAATCGACGAGCTTTTTGTATGCGCCGAACTGCATCAAAGCAACAAAGAGACCGAATACGATAAGGATAGCGGAGACTATGGGCAGACCGACAAAAAGCAGCACGATGGCAAGCAGCACGCTTGTCAGAGTGATGTAAAGCCAGCCGTAGAATGAGCCGGGATGCTCCTCAAAGGATTCAACGTCCGCACGGTCGCAGCCGCAGTCCTTTTTAAGCACATCAGCCATGTAAATGCAGGCCTGCTCCTCGCCCTTGGAGCCGGGGGCGCGCTTCTCGAAGTCCTTGCATATATGCGTGATTTCTTTGAGCATATACTTTGCGTATGTTTTTTTCTTGGCGATAATGTTACTCAGGTCCATTTCTTTTTCTCCTTCACAGTTTATTTGCGGAATGAAATACAGTATTTATTATAAAGCATTAATAAAAAATTGCAAGCATAATTTAATATTTTATTAACATTCCCGAAGATTTTGTCCGAACTTGGTGAAATCTTTGGCTTTTGCGATTGATTTTTGCGCCGCGGAGTATTATAATCGATCTATATAATGTATTATCGTCCAAAGAGGTAATTGTGAAAATTATCAAAACCGTTTTCAAACCCCTTTGCGTAGCTTTAAGCGCCGTTGCTCTGTTTATATCTGCCGTTCCCGGGCTTTTTGCTGGCACAGGCAAGGCGGTTTTCACCGTCGACGCATCTGCGCTCGGCGATGAACTGTCGAATGTAGCCGACAATGTGAATTTTTGGGATATGGGCACTCAGTTTTATAACGCAGAGAATAACACCGACAATGACATTTTTGAATTCGTGCGCTATGTGCAGCTCATGCAGTGTACGGGCGGCACTCCCGAGCGCGATTTGTTTAAAGACCCGTATGACACTTCAGTGCTCGACGATTATGATTTCAGCCGTCTTATAGAGAATTGCAGATTTAGGATAAATGTCCCGCAGCTCGAAGGCAAAACCGTGACCGTCACCGAATATCTCGTCAATGACGACTGCAATTTCTTTGACGAATGGTGTGCCGACAGGGTAAAATACAATATCACCGACGATTGCTTCTCATGGTCGCCCGACGACCCTGTTTTGGAGTCAAAGACCACCCTTTCAGCGGAGTGGGCGAGAGAGCTTTACTTTATCCGGCTGCGTGACGGCTATGTCAAGTCCGCCGGACTTATCCCCGTTACACGCACCGCCGAAGTGAAAGACGGGGTGCTCGATTTAGAATACACTCTCGGCGCAAGCAACGTCCTTTTCCTCGAAATAAAATGAACACGGCCGGAGCGGTGAAAGAGCCGCCCGGCTTTTTGAGCGTTTTTCTGTTAAAAAACGGTATAAAAATTCAAAAAGGTCAAAAAATATTTTAAAACAAAAAATCAGAGAAAAAACGAGATATAACGAGCGTTTACGAGTTAGAATGAGAAAAATATTTGAATTTTTTTGCTCCCAACTACTTTTTCACGATTCTGATAAAAAAATTGTTGACATTTGCAGGTTTTTGCACTATATTTTATTTTAATAATTCGCCTGTACCACGGCAGAGAGGGGCTGCATAATTGAAAAAAAACGTTATTATTGATCTGAAAAACATCTCCGTCACATTCGGGGATAATCAGGTGCTCAAAAATCTCAATCTGTATATCCGCGATAAGGAGTTTATAACTCTGCTCGGTCCCTCGGGCTGCGGTAAGACGACCACCCTGCGTATAATCGCCGGATTCATTGAGCCGGACGAGGGTGAAGTGATTTTTGAAGACAAGTTAATTAATGGTGTACCGCCCCACAAAAGGCAGGTTAACACCATTTTTCAGCGTTACGCGCTTTTCCCTCACCTCAATGTTTATGAGAATGTTGCGTTCGGTCTGCGTATAAAAAAGCTGCCTGAGAAGCAGATAAAGGAGACTGTCGAGGAGATGCTGGCTCTTGTCAACCTCAAGGGCTTTAATAAGCGTAACATAAATTCGCTCTCGGGCGGCCAGCAGCAGCGAGTCGCCATTGCGAGGGCGCTTGCGGTAAAGCCCAGGGTGCTGCTGCTCGACGAGCCTCTCGGCGCTCTCGACCTTAAACTGCGTAAGGATATGCAGGTGGAGCTGAAGAATATCCAGCAGCGCCTCGGCATCACCTTTATTTACGTTACCCACGATCAGGAGGAGGCCCTATCGATGTCCGATACCGTCGTTGTTATGGACAGCGGCGTTATCCAGCAGATAGGCACTCCGCTCGATATATATAACGAGCCGAAGAACGCTTTTGTTGCCGATTTCATCGGCGAGAGCAATATCCTTGACGGTATTATGCTTGACGACTGCCTTGTTGAATTCTCGGGCCACCGCTTTGAGTGCCTTGACAAGGGCTTCGCCAAGAACGAGGCCTGCGACGTGGTCGTGCGCCCCGAGGATGTGGACGTTGTGGAGCCCGATAAAGGTATGCTCTGCGGCGTTGTGACCTCCGTCACTTTTAAGGGTGTCCACTTTGAGATAATCGTTGATATCGGCGGCTTCAAGTGGATGATACAGACCACCGATTATCAGGCCGAGGGCAGCAGGATAGGCCTCTTTATCGAGCCTGACGCGATACATATTATGAAGAAATCCGAATACTCGGGTATGTACGGCGACTACAGCTCGTTCAGCGAAGAATTTGACGAGCTTTCAAACGCGGAGCTTCCCGAGGACGAGGAGGGGGTCGAGGAATGAGCGGCCGTTCTTCTCTCAGGGCGAAGCTGATATCCTCGCCGTATGTGGTTTGGTCGGCGCTGTTTATCGTCGCCCCGCTGATATTCGTTGTCTATTATTCGTTTACAAACCCGAGCGGTGACTTCACCATCGACAATATCTCGGCGCTGAGCAAGTATGCGCCCACATTTTTGCGCTCTATCTGGTTCGGCATAGTCGCCACTGTCATATGCCTGCTGATAGCGTTCCCGCTCGCCTATATCATCTCACAAAAGACCGAGAAGGTGCAGCGCACGCTTGTTATGCTTGTCATGCTGCCGATGTGGATGAGCTTCCTCATCAGGACCTATTCATGGATGGCGCTTTTGCAGGATACAGGTATCATCAATTCGTTCCTCGCAAAGCTCGGCATTGACCCGATACATATGATAAACACCTCTGGCGCCGTCATACTCGGCATGGTCTATAATTTCCTGCCGTATATGATAATGCCTATTTACTCTGTCATGGCGAAGCTTGACTACAGCATGGTAGAGGCGGCGCAGGATCTCGGCGGCAACAGGCTCACCGTTATAAAGCGCTGCATAATCCCGATGAGTATGCCCGGCGTTATCTCGGGCATCACCATGGTCTTTGTTCCGTCGGTCAGCACCTTCTATATCTCGCAGAAGCTCGGCGGCGGCTCCTTTGACCTTATCGGCGATGTTATCGAGCGCCAGTTCCAACAGTCTTATAACTACAATCTCGGCGCCTCGCTCTCGCTGGTGCTGATGGTGCTTATCCTTATCTGCATGGCGGTCATGAACCGCTTCAGCGGCGACGAGGAGGGGATGGTAATATGAAAACTGCGTCTAAGATCTATGCGGCGCTCGTGTTCCTTTTCCTCTATGCGCCAATTATCGTTCTGATCATCTTTTCGTTCAACTCCTCAAGCAGCACGAGCGTATTCAGCGGCTTCTCACTCAGATGGTATGAGTCGCTATTCCAGGATAAAGCGACTTTGCGCGCGTTCTACAACACCATTATCCTTGCCGTCACATCGTCTGTCATTGCGACGTTGCTCGGCACGGCGGCAGCCGTCGGCATCAATAAATACAAAAAAGGCTTCATGCGCTCATCCGTCATGGCCGTCACCAATATTCCGATGATGAATCCCGAGATAGTGACGGGCATCTCGATGATGCTGCTCTTTGTGTTTGTCGGCAGACTGGTCAATTCGGAGGCCGTCCTCGGTTTTGGCACGCTGCTGATAGCCCATGTCACATTCGGCCTGCCTTATATTATCCTCACCGTGCTGCCGAAGCTGCGTCAAACGGATAAAAACCTTGCGGAGGCGGCGCAGGATCTCGGCTGCCGACCCGCTCAGGCGTTCTTCAAGGTCGTACTGCCCTCGATAATGCCCGGCATCATCACCGGCATGATAATGGCTTTCACGCTCTCGCTCGATGACTTTATCATCAGCTATTTTACCTGCGGTCCGGGCTTCCAGACCCTGCCGATAGCTATATTCGCGATGACCAAGAAGCGCGTAAAGCCCGATATGTACGCTCTCTCCGCCCTTATTTTCGTGAGCATCCTTGTGCTGCTCATCCTTTATAATTTTGCGCAGCAAAAGAGCGACGAAAAAACAAAAAGCAAGAAATAAATCTATCTGAAAGGAGCGGCAAAACAGTGAAAAAATTCTTTGCCATTCTTTTGGCGTGTGCTTTGGCGTTCGTACCCTGCACGGCGGCCTTTGCGGCGCAGCAGAGCGATATCGACGCCCTCAAAGGCACTAAGCTCTATGTTTATAACTGGGGTGAATATATCTCCGACGGTGCGGACGACACTCTCGATATCAACGCCGAGTTTGAGAAGAAATACGGCATCGAAGTCGTTTACGACACCTATGACAACAACGAGGTCATGTATTCCAAGCTAAAGGGCGGCGGGATCGCCTACGATATCGTCATACCCTCCGACTACATGGTGGAGCGTATGATAAGCGAGGGAATGCTGGAGAAGATCGACTTCGACAATATCCCGAATTTCAAGTATATCCCCGACAAATACCGCAACCTCGGTTACGACCCGACCAACGAGTATTCCGTGCCCTATACCGTCAGCTATATCGGCCTTATCTATAATACCACCATGGTTGAGGAAGCTCCCGACAGCTGGACTGCGCTTTGGGACGAGAGATATTCGGGCAAAATTCTTATGATCAATAACCCGAGGGATGCCTTTGCCATCGCTCAGAGTATTCTCGGCATGGATTATAACACCGACGCCCCTGCCGCTTGGCGGACTGCCGCCGAGCTTCTCAAGGAGCAGAAAAGGGTCAACCCCAACTACGTCAACGACGAGGTCTTTCTCAAAATGGAGTCGGGCGAGGCTGCGCTTGCACCTTATTTTGTCGGCGATTATCTCACCATGAAGGAGAATAACCCCGACCTTGCCTTCGTTTACCCCAAGGAGGGCGTCAACTACTTTTTTGACTCCGCCTGCATCCTCAAAGGCTCAAAGAATAAGCTCGCCGCAGAGCTGTATATCAACTTCCTGCTCGAGCCTGATGTAGCCCTTGCAAACGCCGAATATATCTGCTACGGCAGCCCGCACAGCGAGGTGTATAATAACCCCGATTATACCTATTATCACGATGAAACGCTCTATCCCGAGGAGGGGAGCGTCAAGACTCAGCTTTTCAGGAATCTGCCCGCGGAGACGCTGGCTCTTATGAGCTCGCTTTGGGATGACGTCAAAAATTATATCCCGTCCGGAGTTTCGCCCAACTCGTTCTTCTTCGGCGGCACAGATACCGCAGCCGAGACAAACGTCGACGGCGAAAAAATGACCGAGGAGACCGTCAAATACGCTGTCTGCATCGGCGTTTTCGTGCTCATCTGCCTTGCCTATGTGATTTTCAGGTACGCAAGGAAAAAATACAGAGAAAAAGTATAATTAATGCTGCCGCATCGTTCAAACGGTGCGGCGGTTTTTTCAATATTGCGGATACATAAAAAATTTACAGAATATTAACCATAATCACAGTTGACGGTTTGACGATAATATTATATAATATTACACTATAATGGAATAATCGGTCAGTGTATCCGAAAAGGAGAAGTTATGATAGATAAAGAGTTTTTAACATTCAGCGAGAAGCCCCGTGAGCTGCCGACCGTGGCGCTCAGAGGGTTGGTCGTGTTCCCCGATATGTTCATTCACTTTGAGGTGGGGCGAGAGAAGTCGATAAATGCGCTCAAAGAGGCCATGGACGGCGGGCAGGAGGTATTCCTTGTAGCTCAGCGTGACGTGGCTGTCGACAATCCCGACTATGACGAGCTTTACGATATCGGTGTTATCGCCAAGGTGAAGCAGCTTATTCGCATGCCCGGCAAAAACACCAATATCAGAGTGGCGGTCGAGGGTATCGCAAGAGCGAGGCTCATCGGCGGCGTTGCCGGCAAGAATTCAAAGTGCCTGCGTTCGCTCATTGTGCCCGTTTCCGAGCTGCCCGTTGCCGAGGAGCTGCGCGATTATTCAAGAGCGCTCGTCCGTCACGCCAAAGAGCTCTTTGCCGACTATGTCGAGGTTGCGTCGCAGATGCCCGTTGATATCGTCACCGGCGTTATGCAGAAGTCCGAGCCGGGCGAGCTTGCCGACTATGTTGCGGGCAATATTATGATAGAATATGAGGACAGGCAGCGAATACTTGAGGAGTTTGACAAGATTAAGCGCCTTGAGGCTCTCTGCGTGCTGCTTGCCGACGAGGGCAATCTGCTCAACCTCGAGGCTGAGATAGGCGAAAGAGTGCAGGAGCAGATTGACAAGAATCAGCGTGAGTATTATCTGCGTGAGCAAATGAAGATAATCTCCGAGGAGCTTGGCGGCGGAGTGTCGCAGGAGGAGGAGCTTGATGAGTTCCGCCGTAAGATATTCGAGCTGAATGTCTCCGACGATATCAAAGATAAGCTCTTACGCGAATGCGACAGGCTCGAGAAAAGCTCGCCGCAGTCGCCCGAAGCGGCGGTGAGCAGGAATTACCTTGAGATCTGCCTTTCGCTGCCATGGGATAAGTATTCAAAAGAGAATACCGATATTAAAAAATCAAAGAAGATACTTGAAGCAGACCATTATGGTCTCGAGAAGGTCAAGGAGAGGATACTTGAGTATCTTGCCGTCAGGGCTCTTGCGCCGGATATCAAGGGGCAGATAATCTGCCTTGTCGGCCCGCCGGGAGTCGGCAAGACCTCGGTCGCTCGTTCGATAGCGAGGGCAACAGGCAGGAAATATGTCCGTCTTTCGCTCGGCGGCGTCAAGGATGAGGCGGAGATAAGAGGTCACCGCAAGACCTACATCGGCTCAATGCCGGGCAGGATAATCGAGGCGCTGCGGCAGGCGGGTACCAAGAACCCGTTGATACTGCTCGACGAGGTCGACAAGCTCTCAAGCGATTATAAGGGCGACCCGACCTCCGCTTTGCTCGAGGTGCTTGACCCGGAGCAGAATTCTACATTCCGCGATCATTATGTCGAGCTGCCGTTTGACCTGAGCCGAGTAATGTTTATCACCACGGCAAATGTCCGCTCAAATATCCCCGAGCCGCTTCAGGACAGAATGGAGATAATAGAGCTCGGCAGCTACACCTTCGAGGAGAAATTCAACATAGCCAAAAAGCATCTTATACCGAAGCAGATAAAGCGCCACGGGCTGACTTCAAAGCAGCTCAGGATATCCGACAAGGCTCTCTCGCTCATCATTGATGGTTACACCAAGGAAGCGGGAGTCAGAGGCCTTGAGCAGCAGATAGCCGCCGTGTGCCGCAAGGCTGCCGTGATGATAGTCGACGGCAGGGGCGAAAAGCTCTCCGTCAAGCCCGAGGACGTCGAAGCTCTGCTCGGCTCACGCAAATTCAAGCCCGAACGCTTCGACGGCAAAGCCGAGGTCGGCGTTGTCAACGGCCTTGCATGGACCGCTGTGGGCGGCGAAATGCTCGAGGTCGAGGCTGCGGTGCTTGACGGCAGCGGCAAGCTCCAGCTCACAGGCTCTCTCGGCGACGTGATGCAGGAGAGCGCCAAGGCGGCGGTCAGCTATATCCGCTCAAGGGCTAAGGAGCTTTCGGTCGACCCGAATTTCTATAAAGACAAGGATATCCACATTCATGTGCCCGACGGCGCAACGCCCAAGGACGGCCCCTCGGCGGGCGTTACAATGGCTACGGCGCTTGTCTCGGCTCTCACAGGCAAAAAGGTCAGGCGCGACGTTGCAATGACGGGCGAGATCTCGCTGCGCGGCAGGGTGCTGCCGATAGGCGGGCTTAAAGAGAAATCCATGGCGGCTTACAGGGCAGGCATAAAGACCGTGCTCATCCCGTATGATAATCTGCCAGACCTTGACGAGGTCGACCCCAAGGTCAAGGAGAATGTCAGCTTCGTGCCCGCTAAGAATGTTGAGACGGTGTGGCGCACGGCGATAGAGAATTACGGCGAAGCGCCGAAAGAGAAGAGCGTTGCTCCGCTCGATGCACTCAGCGCGTCGAAACCCTCCGCGAGAGGCAGGTATAAAATATGAGATTTGATAAAATAGAGTTCACGGCGGCATATGGCACCTCATCGCAGCTGCCACCGCCGAAAGAGAAGGAGATAGTTTTCTCCGGTAGGTCAAACGTCGGCAAATCCTCGCTCATAAACAAGGTCTTTAACCGCAAAAACCTTGCGAGGGTCAGCTCCGTGCCCGGCAAGACGATAACCGTCAATTTCTTTAAGGGCGATGGCGTTTACTTCGTCGATCTGCCCGGCTACGGCTACGCGAAACGCGAGCAAAAGGAGAAAAAGCGCTGGGCTGAGCTTATGGACGGCTACTTCAATTCGGGCAGGGATATCGCCCTCGTCGTCCAGCTCATTGATATGCGCCACGCCCCGTCTCAGGACGATATGACGATGCTCAACTTCCTCAAGGAGATGAATATTCCGTTTGTCATCGCCCTCACAAAGAGCGATAAGCTCAACAAAACCGAGACGGAGAAGCGCAGGGCGGAGCTCGATAAGGAGCTTGCGGATTATGCCGATATACGGCGCATAGAATTCTCCGCCGTCACAGGCAGCGGAGTTGAAGAGATAAGAGCGGCGGCAGAGGCCGCAGCTCAGTAACCGCCGAGCAACAGTTATTTTGGACGGGAGGTCAGCAAAATGTACGTTTCCGATTGTATTTCAATGAATGAGCGTGGGCATCTCACGATAGGCAGCTATGACACCGTGGAGCTTGCAAAAAAATACGGCACGCCCGCATATGTGTTTGACGAGAATGAGATACGCAAAAATCTCAGGGAATTCAAGAAGTCCATCGACGATGAATACGGCGGCAAAGGGCTTGTCGTCTATGCGAGCAAGGCGTTTTGCTGCAAAGAAATGTGCCGTATCTGCGCCGAGGAGGGCGTCGGCATAGACGTTGTCTCCGGCGGAGAGCTTTATACGGCGCTGTCGGTAGGGTTCCCGACGGATAAGATAGTTTTCCACGGCAACAACAAGACCCGTGATGAGCTGATAATGGCTGTCGATAACAATGTTGGCAGAGTGATAGTCGATAATATCACCGAGCTTGAGAATTTGAACGCCATTGCCGCCGATAAGGGCAAAAATATCGGCATAATGCTCCGCATAAAGCCCGGTATCGACGCGCATACCCATGAATTCATCAAAACGGGTCAGATAGATTCAAAATTCGGCTTTGCGCTTGAGACGGGCGAAGCGCTCGCGGCGATAAAAACGGCGCTCGCCATGTCAAACGTGACCCTCAGAGGTCTGCATTGCCATATCGGCTCGCAGATATTTGACCTTGACCCGTTTGAGCTTGCCGCAACGGTCATGCTTGACCTCTTTAAGCAGGTCATGGATGAGACGGGGGTGCAGCTCGAGGAGCTTAATCTCGGCGGCGGCTTCGGCATCAAATATCTAAAGAGCGATCGCCCGAGACCCTACGGCGATTATATGCGTAAGGTTTCGGCGGCGGTCAATTCATATTCAAAAGAGCTTGGGATCGAGACTCCGTTCATCCTCATCGAGCCTGGTCGTTCGATAGTCGGCGCGGCGGGCATAACTCTCTACACCGTCGGTGCGGTCAAGGAGATACCCGACGTGCGTACCTATGTCTCCGTCGACGGCGGAATGGGCGACAACCCGAGGTATGCGCTCTATCAGTCGCGCTATGAGATCGTTTGCGCCAATAAAGCCTCAGAGAAGCGCAGCCGCACCGTGACGGTTGCGGGCAAATGCTGCGAGAGCGGCGACCTTATCCAGGAGTGGACTCATATCCAGCCCGTCGAACCGGGGGATATCCTTGCGGTGCTCTCGACAGGCGCATATAACTATTCCATGGCGTCAAACTATAACCGTATTCCGCGGCTGCCCGTCATAATGGTCAAGGACGGCAAGGATCGCCTTGTTGTCAGGCGTGAGACCTATGAGCAGCTCACCGAGTGCGATATCTGAGAAAACAAATTGATTTAAGGAAGTGACTATATGCTGCATATAGCTATGCCGGCGGATAAAGTCCGCCTTGTATGCGTGCAGACCGATAGGTTCAAAACAAGCAGCCTCATTATCTCCGCGGCTTTGCCGCTTGATGAGAATGCGGCGGCGAACGCTCTCATGCTTCGCCTGCTCAAAAGGAGCTGCAAGAAGTATCCGGATTTCACTCTTTTCTACGGTAAGCTCGATGAGCTTTACGGCGCCACTGTCTCATCGGAGATAAGCAAGAGCGGCGATTCTCAGGTGCTCAGCCTCGTAGTCAACTGCCTTGACGACAGATTCGCTCTCGACGGCGAGAGCATCGCCGAGCAGTGTGCGGAGCTGTCGGCGGAGTTGATATTTGCCCCAAATACCAAGGGCGGCAGCTTCGGCGCGGACGCCGTCGCAACCGAAAAAAGGCTTCTCACTCAGCTTGTTGAGGAGGAGATGAATAATAAAGGCACATACGCGGAGCGGCGCTGCATAAATCATATGTGCTCAAATGAGCCTTACGGCCGTGACGAATACGGCACCGTTGAGGAGATAGCGGCGGTCAAGTGCGCCGACGTCTATGCCGCATGGAAGCGTATGCTTGCAAACGCCGTTTTTCAGATAACCTATGTCGGCTCGGCGTCGCCCGAGAATATCGAGAAGATATTCGCTTCGAGATTTAAGAAGATAAAGCGCGAGCCTGTCGAGACCGAGACTATATTCTTTAAGAGAGGCGGCCGCTTCTGCCGCCACGAGGAGCAGTTCCCCGTGAATCAGGGCAAGCTCATCATAGGGCTTCGCACAGGTATGCAGAGCAGCCGAGACAACCTCTTCGCCGTAATGCTCACTAACGATATCCTCGGCGGCAGCACATATTCAAAGCTGTTTGCGAATGTCCGTGAGAAGATGAGCCTTGCATACTACTGCTATTCGCGCCTTATAAAGTCAAAGGGCATAGTGCTTATCGAGAGCGGCATTGATACCGATAAGGAGCGTACCGTCTCCGCCGCCATAGTCAAGCAGCTCGGCGAATTGCGCGACGGCAGGACCGATCCCGAGGTCTACGATGCCGCAAAGCGCAGCCTGCGTGAGAGGCTGACCTTCTCGTCGCCCGCTTCGATTGCAGGGTGGTACGCCGCTCAGATAAATGAGCAGGATATAATGACCCCCGACGAGGTGGCGGACGGCATTGACGCCGTCACTCCCGAGCAGGTCTGCGAGGCGGCCAAGAAGCTGTCCATAGACACGATATTCATGCTTGCGTCCGACGGAAAGGAGACGGAAAATGAAGATCAGTGAGATTAAAAACGAGCGGCTCGGCGAGAGCGTCTTTTGCGGCGAGCATCCGTCGGGGCTCAAGGTCTTTGTGCTGCCCAAAAAGGATTATGAATCCGCCTTTGCGCTCTACGGCGTCAAATACGGCTCGATAGATACGAGCATTATGAATGAGAACGGCGAGTATGAAGCCATTCCCGAGGGCACGGCGCATTTCCTTGAGCATAAGCTCTTTGAGAGCGAGGATCTGAACGCTTTCGAGCGCTTTGCCAAGACGGGTGCCAGCGCAAACGCCTACACCTCTTTTGAACGCACCGCCTACCTCTTCAAAAGCTCGTCCGATATAACCGAATCGCTTGAAATATTGCTTGATTTCGTGCAGAATCCTTATTTCACCGCCGAAACGGTCGAGAAGGAGCAGGGGATAATCGGGCAGGAGATCAGAATGTATCAGGATCAGCCCGGCTGGCAGCTTATGTTTAACCTGCTGCGCGCTCTCTACGGCGAGAATCCCGTCAGGATAGATATAGCGGGCACTCAGGAATCCATCGCCCGTATCGACGCCGACCTGCTTCACAGGCTTTATAAAGAGTTTTATAACCCCGCCAACATGGCGCTTTGTGTCGTCGGCTGCGTTGAGCCGAGCGAGGTCTTTGCGACCGTTGAGCGCTGCCTCAGGAATAACGAGGGCAAAAAGATCGAGCGCAAATTTGTCCGTGAGGATGAGAAGCCCATTCAGAAATATGTGGAGGAGCGATTCTCCGTCGCCGAGAAGCAGTTTTATCTCGGCTTCAAAGAGGGGCTTTCCGAGCCGACGCTCAATATCAAGGACGAGGTCGCCACTTCGATAATGCTTGACGCCGTATTCGGCAAATCCTCAAGGCTCTTTAAGGAGCTGCTGGACGCCGAGCTTATAGACATGGGCTTTGACGCCGATCTGTTCAACGGCTACGGCTTCTCCTGTGTGATGGTGGGCGGCACAAGCGCCGACCCTGAGAAAGCGGTCGAGCTTATCCATGCGGAGCTTGCCCGTCTGCGCACCGAGGGCATCGACCCCGCCGCCTTCGAGAGAGCAAGGAAAAAGAATTACGGCAGAATGGTAATGAGCTACAATGACGTCAGCGAGACGGCAAACCTGCTTATGAGCCTTTGCTTCAGCGGTCATGAGCCGTTTGATGAGCTGGAGGCATGCAGGAGCGTAACGCTCGAGGATGCCGAGCGCAGGCTTGCGCTGCTGCGTGAGGAATGCGCCGCGCTCTCCGTTATCAGCCCGATAATCAAGGAGGACTGAAGATGTCAAATTATACGGTAGTTTATTTCACAGGCATCAGCCGCGGCTTCAGCGTGCCGAGCGTGCTTGCCGAGTTCTCGATATTTGGTATTGATATCAGCATCAAGTGGTACGGCACGATAATCGCCTTCGGCTTCCTGCTCGCTGTGCTTTTCGGCGGGCGGATGGCTTATAAATGGAAGATGAATCTTGACAAGATGGTGGATGTACTCATCTACGGCACTCTTGCCGGCATCGTCGGCGCAAGGCTCTATTATGTATTCTCAAAGTGGGATTACTACGGCGCTCATCTCAGCGAGATACCGAAGATATGGGAGGGCGGCCTTGCGATATACGGCGGGCTTATCGCCGGAGTTGTTGCCGCTTATATCGTTTGCCGCGTCCGCAAGATGAATTTTTGGAATCTGCTCGATATCGCCGTTATGAGCTTCCTCATCGGCCAGGGCATCGGCAGGTGGGGTAACTTCACAAACCAGGAGGCGTTCGGCACCAACACTACTCTGCCTTGGGGTATGTGGAGCCAAAAGATAGCCGACGATATTACTTCCCGTCAGGCGTTCTTTGCCGATAAGGGCATCACGATGGATCCTACAATGCCCGTTCACCCCACCTTCCTCTATGAGTCGATATCCTGCCTTCTCGGCTTTGTCGTGCTTTATATAATCTGCCGCAAAGCGAGGAAATTCAGCGGCCAGATAGCTCTTTGCTACGGCGTATGGTACGGCATTGAGCGCGCGATAGTCGAGGGCTTGAGGACCGACAGCCTCTATATAGCGGGCACGACTCTCAGGATATCTCAGGTGCTTTCGGCGTCTCTTGCGCTTGTGTGCGCCGTTCTGCTGGTGATACTTCTTGTTAAATACACAAAGCACCCGAAGCCGATCGACGGCGTTGATTATTTCTCAGAGCTTGAGCTTAAAAAGGCTGCTGAGGCGGCCGAAGCGAAGCCTGCCGAGGTCAAAGAAGAGGCGGCGGAGCAGTCCGAGCAGCCGTCGGATTCAAAATGAAATAAATTTGTAATATTCTATTAATGATTCTATAAAAAAGTAAGAATATGATATGGAGGAAGGCTTGATGGCAAAGCTGATTGACGGCAAAGCGATAAGAGAGCAGGAGCTTGACAGATTGGGGCGCAGAGTCTCGGAACTCAAGAGCGAGGGCATATCGCCGTCGCTGGCAGTCATAATAGTCGGCAGCGACCACGCTTCACGCATCTATGTCAACAATAAAAAGGCCGCCTGCGAGCGCACGGGTATAATCTCGATCGAGCATGCCCTGCCGGAGGAGACGACCACCGCCGAGCTGCTGGAGCTTATTGACTCGCTCAATGCCGATCCCGCCGTCAGCGGCATTCTCTGCCAGCTTCCCGTGCCGAAGCATATCGACGGCAACGCCGTGCTCGAGCGCATATCTCCCGCAAAGGATGTCGACTGCTTCCACCCGGAGAATGTCGGCAGGCTCTCTATAGGCAGCGGCCGCCTTGTACCCTGCACTCCGATGGGCATGGTCACAATGCTGGAGCATGAGGGAGTCGATATCGCTGGCAAGCACTGCGTGATAATCGGCAGGAGCAACATAGTCGGCAAGCCTATGGCTATGCTCATGCTTGCCCACAACGCCACCGTGACGGTCTGCCATTCTCAGACCCGCGATCTTCCGTCGATGACAAAGCAGGGCGATATTCTCGTCGCCGCCGTCGGCAAGGCGAAATTCGTCACCGCCGACATGGTCAAGGAAGGCGCAGTGGTGCTCGACGTCGGCATGAACAGGGACGGGAACGGCAAGCTCTGCGGCGATGTTGACTTTGAGGCCGTCAAAGAAAAAGCCTCGCTTATAACCCCGGTGCCGGGAGGCGTCGGACCAATGACGATAGCAATGCTCATGCGTAACACCGTTGAAGCGGCTGCTATGCAGGCAGGAAAGGATGAATAGATATGAGTAAGGACAGGAAACTTTACAGAAGCAGGAGCAATAAGATACTCTGCGGCGTTTTGGGCGGATTGGGCGATTATTTCAACGTCGACCCCACCGTGCTGAGAGTGGCGTATGTGCTGCTGTCGGTATTCGTGCTCGGCAGCCCGATAATCCTCTATATTATCTGCGCCCTGATAATCCCGCAGGAGCCTGAGTTCCCGCAGCAGCAGCCCCCGTATCAGCAGGCTGATTATCAGCCCTGTGACAATAACAAAAATAATTAAAAATTAAGCAAAAAACCTTTGACATTACCGCAAGGTTATGTTATAATCTTTCATGCCGCATATTCGGGGCGGGTGAGTTATGCCCAAAAACAGCAATGTGCCCCAGAGTAGCGAGTCTAAAGAAAAGGATTGATATTCCGAATGTACGCAATCATCGAAACCGGCGGCAAGCAGTACAAAGTAGAAGCGGGCGACGTTATCTACGTTGAGAAGCTCGGCGCTGAAGAAGCAACCGATTACACCTTTGATAAGGTAGTAGCAGTCGGTACCGACGACGGCCTCACCGTCGGCGCTCCCTACGTTGCAGGCGCAAGCGTTGCAGCTAAGGTAGTTAAGAACGGCAAGGCTAAGAAGATCACCGTCTTCACCTACAAGCCCAAGAAGAACTCCAAGCGCAAGATGGGTCACAGACAGCCCTATACCAAGGTTGAGATCTCTGCCATCAATGCGTAAAAGTCCGCCTTATGATCAAGGTACGGCTTTTGATCGGTAACGACCGGCTTACAGGCTTTGATATAAGCGGTCATGCGATGTTTGCCGAGAGCGGCAGCGACATTGTCTGCGCGAGTGTGTCGTCGGCGGCCTATATGGCGGCCAACACCGTCACGGAGATAATCGGCGCGGCGGCTGAGGCGAGCGTTGGCGAGGCTGAGATGCACTTCCTCCTCAAAGAGGATAATGAGGCTGCCTTCGCGGTGCTCGACGGGCTTCGACTTCATTTGACAGAGCTTTCAAAGCAGTATCCGAAAAACATCAAAATCATCTACGGAGGTGTAAAGTAATGCTTAAGATAAATGTACAGCTTTTCGCTCATAAAAAAGGTATGGGTTCCACCCGTAACGGCCGTGATTCTGAATCCAAGAGACTCGGCGCTAAGAGAGCGGACGGTCAGTTCGTCCTTGCAGGCAACATCCTTGTAAGACAGAGAGGCACCAAGATCCATCCCGGCAACAACGTCGGCATCGGCTCTGACGACACTCTGTTTGCCCTCATCGACGGCACCGTTAAGTTTGAGCGTATGGGTAAAGACCGCAAGAAGGTCAGCGTCTACGCCGCTCAGTAATTCGGCATTATTAAAAACCGCCTTGCTTTCGCAGGGCGGTCTTTTCTTTTGCTTATTTAATTGAATCGACCAAGCTCTTGAGTGCCTCAGGCTGCCTCGTTGTGATGTTATCGGGGGCGAGTTTCAATACCCGCCTCATCTGTGACGGAGAGTCCACGGTCCAGAGCGACACGAGTAGCCCGCAGCGGTGTATCGTCTTAACATAGCCGTGGGTCGCGGTTGAGAAATGTGAATTTATCCCTATTGCGCCGAGTGACTTTGCCCTTGCGGCAAGCTGCTCGGCGGCTTTTTTGCTCAGAGCCTCCTTCAGTGTGATGCGGTGGTTGAGATAATAGGGGATTGCCGAATTTTTTAGGACCGTCTCAACCCATTCCTCGCCGACGCCGGTGTAAAACACCCTGTCCGTCAGCCCCGCTTCGGCAACGAGCCTGTCGACCTCGGGGAGGTTAGAGGTTGACTTAATATCGAGATTTATACGGCAGGTGTCGCTCTCTGCGACCGCCGCAAGCGCCTCCGACAGCAGCTCGCCCTCACTTTCGGAGGGTGAGCCGGAGTGGATTATGACGGGTAGCCCGCTCGGGCGGAACGTAACGTCAAATTCAACTATCTGAGCGCCCCATTTGACGGCTGTTCTCACGGAATCAACCGTGTTCGCCTTTGTGCCGAGCGCGCCCGCGTGGCAGGTTATGGTGAAATCCGATGGCAGATTCATTTTATTCACCTCAATCAGCTTCGTCGATTATGCCGTAGTATCTGCCGAACCAATAAGGGAGCAGATAGCTGCTCGGCGACTGAGCGGTGGAGCTGTTGCCGCCGTCAAATCTGAACGGATTGGTGTCATAGTTTGCGAGCGGTCTCTCGTCCGCCGCAAGGGGCACAAGGAGCTGCTTGCCGCCGCCCCACTTCTCCTGCTCGGTGTCATAGACGAGATCCTTGCGCTTGGAGTTGAGCATATAGTAGTTGACATAGTCGAGCGGCAGGTCACGCAGCGCCTGAACGGCAGAGTCAAGGTCGCAAACGTCGTCGGTGAATGCGCCGTACATTAGGTTCCACGTTACGCAGCGTTCGGGGCGCTCGTATTCCCAATGGTGCCTCATGCCCATAAGGATATATGCCCTTATAAACGGGTCTTTCTCAATGCGGAGAATGGTTGCGGTGCAGAGGAAAGCCAGGTTGTCGTCAATATGAGTAACTCTGCCGTCGGCCTTTTTATGCTGAGCGGCGTTGAGCAAATAATGATCCTTGGTTGCGAGTTTCAGGAATTCCCTGCGGTATTTCTCGTCGCCCGACATATGATAGGCGACATCGAGGAAGGTGAGAATTTCAAGCGAATTCACGCACTTCTCCCAAAGCCACATGCTGTTGCCGTTAAGCTCCGCAGGCTCCCAACACGCCCAGGTGGTAGGCAGCCCGTCGATATCGCAAAGATGATAATTATTCTCAAGAATATGATCGACTATGTCGCAGATAACGCCTTTGATGGTCTCTTTTTCTTCATCGTCAGCGCAGAGGTCATAATAGAGTGAGAAGCCGAAGAAGTGACCCGTCATCTCGTCGCTGGAGGTCTCGCCGAGCCACTCGCATTTGCCGTCGGGGGATTTGTGCCATTCGCCGCCGTCGATCTGCATATCGAGATTTTTACCGTAGCCGGGTTCGCTCTCAAAGCGCACGGCTCTTGCGGTGAAGCCCTTGATGCCCGAAACCTTGGTGAGGAATATCATGGCGTTCATCGAGCGTCTTGCAGCCTCAAGCACCTTCTCGTCGCCCGTCACGGCGTAGCAGTAGGCAAGGGACGCAAGATAGGTGTGAGTCCAAAGGCCGTCGTTGTCGGATATCTGCGGCGTGCCTGTGGAGAGGTCGCCGTCCTTGACATTAAGGAGTCTTGTTATATATCCGAGCTTGCGGATATAGTATTTCTCGGCGAGGTCAAAGAAATAATCGGCCTTTTTACGCAGGGTCATTTCCAACTCGGATATCTTTGTAACGCCGGAGTCCGTAGCCGTCCATATGCCGTCCTTGCAGGCGACGGCGGCGTTGACTTTTTCTTCGCATACCCAGCGTGTGGCGGGCAGGTGCTTGACCTTGCCGTCGGCGATTATCGCAAGCCCCGCTTCCGTGCCGAGGATAACTCTGCCGTCGTCGGTGAAATCAATGCTGAATATCTCTTCGGCGGGTAGAGCATTTATCTCGTTGTGGCCGTACCAGCCGCAGCCGTTGTCATAGATATAAGCGCCCTTGTCCGTGCCGAGCCAAATGAAGCCCAGCTCTTTATCGAACGAAACGCAGTTGATTTTGAATTCGGGCATGGTGCTGTGCTCGGGGAAGATGCACATCCAATGCTTTCTCTTGCCGGCGAACACCATCAGCGATCTTTCGGAGAAAGAAACGATCCTGCCGCAGCCGCAGGAGAGACCCTTTGCGGGCATCTCGGTGTCGAGGTAGGGCACGAATTCGCCGCCGTCGAGCACATAGAGCATCGGCGGGGTCATAAGGAATACTCTGTCCTCGCCGCTGATGCCGACTATCTCATCCTCAAAGCTCTGCATCTCGCTTATCGAGCCGTTCTCAACGATATAGAGCGTTTTGCCGCAGGAGAAGAATACTCTGCCGTCCTTTGCAGCGAATATGCTTTCCATGGGCGGGCAGGCAAACGAGCCGAAGGAGCCGTCCGCCTTGGTGTAGCTCAAACCGCAGTCCGTGCCGATATATACCGTGCCGTCCCCGGCGCAGGCGAGGCAGAGTGCCTTGCTCGAGATAAGGCCGCTCTCCGCCGTGAAGAATTCACACTTGCGCTGAGGGAAGCTGCCGGATACATAGTTACCTTTTCTTTTCATTTCATTTCTCCTTTTATGCGAAAGAATTATTTAACCGTTATTGAGGTCTGCAGGCTGTTTTTAGAGCCTTTTTCTTTTATAACTATTTTATTGTTTCCGCTGCCGCATGAGGTTGGCACGGTAAAGACCCATGTGATTATCCCCGAGCTGTTCGAGGTCTTTGCCTTGAATTCAGCGGATTTTGACAGGTTATCATTGCCGTTTTCATAGAATTCGATGGTGAATTCTTTATTCGGCGTGCCCATGACCGTGACGCTCGCCTGAGTGCCCCTGGATGTGGGGCTTGTCTTGCTCAGCAGCGAGATGCCGTTTGAAATATCGGGGATTGATATAAGCTCCGCTTCGGTGGCGGCGGGCTTTGCCGTTGTCTTTACTTCCGCTTTTGTCTGTGCAGGTTTAGCGCTTTCGGAAGGTTTGGTATTTCCGTCTTTGTCGGTAATGATCTCGGTCTCGGGTTCGGTTCCTTTAACAGTATTGTCGGTGACTTGTGCTTTAGTTTCGGCAGTTTCCGTACTCTCTGCTGAGGTCACAGCGTTGCCCTCGGTTTTGCTGCAAGAAGCGAGCAGGATAAGCGTCAGCGCCATGGCTGCGGCAAGTATTCTTTTGAAATTATTCATTACGATACCTCAAATCTTTATTGATATTTCGCCTGAGGACAGGGCTTCTCTTTGACCGTTCGGCAGAGTGACCAGCAGGTTGCATTCATCGTTTACTCCGTCGGCAACGGCGGTGAATTGCTCATTATCTTTAACAAATGTTATCTCTTTTCCGAGGAAAAACAGCCGCTTTTCGTATGCTGCGGCTATTGCCGAATCGTCGGGGTCGGCGGCGTAGCCGAGCAGCTTTTCGGCTATCATTTCAGCGAGCTTTTCTCTTGGAATATCAAGGCTCACGCTGCCCGCTTTGTCAAGCTCATCGGGGAAGTCGGCGGTGGTCAGGTTAATCCCTATTCCCGCTATGATATACTCCTTGCCCGAGTCAAAAAAATGCTCGCAGAGGATGCCGCATATCTTTTTTGAGCCGAGGAATACGTCGTTTACCCACTTTATGCCGAGCCTCGGCGCACCGAGCGCTTCGAGCGATTCGCATACCGCGAGCGCGGCGGCGGGGGTCATCAGCGGCAGGGGAGCTGTCGGGCTGAAAAGCAGGGTCATATAAAGCCCTGTGCCTTTTGGCGAAAAGAAGCTCTTACCCCGTCTGCCTCGCCCTCCCGTCTGCATATCGGCGGTTATAAGGCATGGGACTGCAAGGCGCGAAGCATTCTGCCTGGCATAGGTGTTAGTCGAGTCGATACAGTCGAAATGAATATGATCAAGCGCCGCCAAAATGCCGCCCTCCCTTAAATAAACATCTTAAATATTATACATTTTTAAATTTCGTATGTCAATATAAATAATATGTGTTGACACTTGGGGCGAAAAAGGGTAAAATTATACTGAATTATTGCAGAAAGAAGGCGATTCGGTGCTCGTGCTCCAAAAGGGGTTCAATTATTCTCAGGATGGGCCGGGTAATCGCCTTGTTTATCATTTGCAGGGCTGTAATTTCGCCTGCAAGTGGTGCTCTAATGCCGACAGCATACCGAGGGAAAATCCAAAGGCCAAGGAACGCAGCGGCGACGATATTTTTGACGAAATAATGCGCAGCCGAATGATGTTTTTTGACGGCGGAGGAGTTACCTTCACGGGCGGCGAATGCACGCTTTGGTATGCCGAGCTGCTGCTGCTTTTTAAGCGCCTTCACGAGCAGGGGATAAGCGTTGCGATAGAGACTAACGCTTCAAGCGTTCATCTGCCCGAGCTTGCGGAGTATATCGATCACCTGATAGTCGACCTCAAGCATTTTGACGACGAGCAGCATATCAAGTGGGTCGGCGCTTCGCTTAAAGAGACAAAGAAGAATATCGAGTTTTTCTTTGCGAGCGGTAGGGAGATACATATCCGCATTCCCGTTATCAACGGAGTTAACACCTGCCCCGAGGGCTTCGCCGATTATTTCAGCCGCTTCGACACTTCCCATGCGGATTTTGAGTTCCTCGCTTATCATGAATTCGGCAAGGACAAGTGGCACGGCAATTACGGCATCACCGACGGCTTCGTTTCGCCCGAAATGATGGCGGAATTCGACAGAGTTTTTAAAGAACACGGTCTGAAAACCGTTAAGACATAAGGAGATAAGACTATGACAAGTATTCTTGACAGCAAGCGGATCACGGAGATGGCAAAGGCTCATTTCGCCGAGAAAAGAGCAGGTATGCGCCTTGACGGCTGGTTTATCGCAAAGGAGGCTGAGCTTAATCTCAGCGAAAATTATAAGGACGAGAATGAGGAGGTCAAAAAGGCTCTCATTCTCAGAGACATCATCGAGACTATCCCGCTTTATCTGACCGATTCTCAGATATTTGCAGGCTCGCAGGACGACGCTTTCGCAAGAAGCTACGCCCTCATCAACCCTACATTTAAGGTCGAGGAATTCAGCGGCTACTGCGACCCGACAGCCGTTTTCGGCGATATCGAGCCGAATGACGAATTCACCGCGGAGCGTATCGCCGCTGCAAGGGCAAAATTCGCCGAGACCGAGTACGCCGAGAAACTAAGGGAGGTCTATGCCGAGGCAGAGCCTTACACCAAAGAGGTCATATTCTTCTTTGAACAGGTCACGGGTCATCTTATCCCCGACGTTCGCTTTGCGATAAAGCACGGCGTGCGCGCAATGATAGACAGCATTAAAGATAAGAGCGGCGACGGCTACAAGGCTTTCGCGATCGCGCTCGAATGCGCCGTTATCCTCGCAAACCGCTATGCGGATATGGCTGCCGAGCAGAAAAAGACCGCTTCGCCTGAGAGGCGCGAGCAGCTTGAGATAATGGAGAGAACTCTGCGTAAAGTGCCCGAGCACGGCGCAGACGACCTCTATGAAGCCATTCAGTCCTTTATGATAATTTGGCAGATAATGTGCCTTGAGCAGACTCCGAATCCCTTTGCATTCTCCGTCGGTAACGCCGACAGGATATTTGAGCCTTACAGAAACGGCCTTGACCGTGACACCACGGCTGCGCTGCTCAAGCATTTCCTTGTTTTCTTCAATGTCGCCGACAGAAGCTGGGCTATCTCTCAGAATATCATCATCAGCGGCAGAGACATTGACGGCAACGACCTTACGAATCCCACGACCTATGCGCTCATGGACGCATATTTTGACATGAATCTCCCGCAGCCGATCCTCTCAGTGAAGCTGCATAAGAATACCCCCGCAAAGCTCTATGAGGAGATGGGGCGCTTCCTCTTCAGCCCCGGCGTGCTTACGCCCTCATTCTTTAATGATGATTCGCTCTATGCCGTCCTCTCGGCTCACGGAGTGGCGGACGAAGATCTGCCCGATATCTCGATAGCGGGCTGCCAGGAACCTCTTGTAATGGGCAAGGATAACGGCAACACTACCAACAGCTGGCTCAATCTGCCCAAGATCCTTGAAATGACCCTCACCGGCGGCGTTTCGACCGTCACGGGTGAGAAGCTCGTCGATATCGAGTCTTGCAGCCTTGAGAATATCAGAGAGGGCTTTTATAAGAATGTTCAGCGCTTTGTCGATGAAATGGCAAAGGCGGCGAACGGCGCTTCAAGAGCGATCTCAACTCAGCGCGTTCCGTTCCTCTCATGCCTTATGGGCGGCCTTGAGAACGGCATAGACGCAAGAGATATCCATAAGCAGGGCACAAAGTATAACGGCAGCGGTTGCCTTATCCATGGTGTTTCCGTCATTGCGGACAGCTTTGCCGCTATTGATAAGCTCCTTGCCGAGAGGCCTCAGGACGCCGACAAGCTCGTTGACGCCCTCAAAGCGAATTTCAAGGGCTATGAGGAGCTGCGTGAATTCCTGCTCTCCGCCGATAAATTCGGCAATAATATCGAGAAAGTCGACAGCGAAGCTGCGGAGATCGCTTCAAAAGTCGCCGATATCGTTGCGGGTGAGAAAAATTACCTCGGCAACCCGTTCAGACCTGATTTCAGCTCGCCCTCTACACACCTGCTTTACGGCTACTGGGTCGGTGCTACTCCCGACGGCAGAAGCTCCAGAGATATGCTCGGCTACGGCGTGGATCCGCTCTACGGCAGCGCAGAGAACGGCCTCGGCTTCCGTATGCTGTCAAATATGAAGCTCCCGTTTGACAAGATGAACGGCGGCTATGCTTCTCATCTAGGCATCGACCCGAAGTATTTCAAAGCGCCGACTTATGAGGAAAAGGGCATTGAATTCAGAGATAAGGTCATTGCGCCGCTCTTCTTCAACAGCCTTATGGAGGGCGTTTCACCCTTCTACCTCTATGTCAACGTCACCACTGCCGAGATACTCAGGAAGGTGCTTGCAGACCCCAAAAAGTACGCCCCGAGCGGAGTGTATATAATGAGGATCCACGGCACATTTGTCAACTTCCTTGATCTCTCACCCGCCATTCAGCAGGATATAATCACGAGGCTTGACCCTGGCTCGACCGCGCTTTGCTGAGGTGACTGATGAAAATAATCGGAATTGATATAGGCACAACGAGCATTTGCGCCGTAGTGACGGATGCCGATTCGGGCGAGCTTATCTCAAGCGTTTCGGCTCCCAACAGGGCGTTTATCGCCTCGGATAAGCCTTTTGAGAAGATACAGGACCCCGCCGTGATAATGAGCACGGTCAGGGAGCTTATCTCTAGTCTCGGTACTCACGATGCAGCTGCGATAGGCTTCTCCGGTCAGATGCACGGCATACTTTACACCGACTCCTGCGGCAAAGCGGTCAGCCCGCTCTATATTTGGCAGGATGAGCGTGCGGCACAGCCTTATAAGGACGGCAAGACCTATGCCGAATTCCTCGGCTGCTTCCCGGGTTACGGCCTTGCAACCGATTTTTATAATGAGGTCAACGGCTTGATCCCCGACAATGCGGAATATCTCTGCACCATAGCGGATTACGCTGCAATGCAGCTTTGCGGCAATTCAAAGCCGGTTATGCATATAACAAACGCCGCAAGCCTCGGTTGCTTCGATGTAAAGTCTAACCGCTTTACACTCAAAAATGACAGATTACCTGAAGTTACGACCGAGTTCAAAGCGGTCGGCAAGTGTAAAGGCATACCACTTTGCACCGCTTTCGGTGACAATCAGGCGAGCTTTATCGGTTCTGTCAGAGAGCCTTCCGACGCTCTTCTGAATGTCGGCACGGGCGCTCAGATATCTTGGCTCACCGATAATGCCGACGGCAGCGGAGTTGAGATAAGGGCGTTCGACGGCAAGCGCTATTTGGCGGCGGGCTGCTCGCTTTGCGGCGGCAGAGCTTTTGCCATGGTCGAGAAGCTGTTCCGCAGTGCCGCTCAGCTTGCGGGTGCGGGCTGCGATTCGTTTTACCCGATGCTTGATCGGCTGCTTGCCGACAAGACCGCGACCGATCTTGTTGCCGACTGCCGTTTCTGCGGCACGAGAAGCGACCCGACCGTCAGGGGCGCATTCAGCAGCGTTTCAGAGAGCAATTTCACCGTCGGCGATATCGCCCTTGCCGTGATGAACGGCATGGTCGCCGAGCTGCACGATATGTATACTGCGGCGGGCGGAGACGCTCGCGGCATAGTCTGCTCCGGCAACGGAGTTCGCAGGAATCCCGCCCTTCAAAGAGTGATATCCTCGGCTTTTGACTCGGCGATCAAAATTCCTCGTTATGAGGAGGAGGCCGCATACGGCGCGGCTCTCGCGGCGAGCGTTGCCTGCGGCATCAATGCGGATATCGACTCGGCAAGGTCAAAGATAAAATACACGGGGGAATAAAAGTGTTTTACGATAAACCCATATTTTTTGAGAAAAACAGAGTTTTCAGAGTTTATACCGGCGGCAAGCTCTTTGCCGATTTCTTCGGCGACGACTCCACCGACGGCAATTACCCCGAGGAATGGGTCGCTTCAAACGTCCACGCTCTCAACGAGGGCAGCACCGACGAGCACGAGGGTATCTCCAAAATCGAGGGCACGGGGCTGTATCTCAGCGAGGCGCTTGAGCAATATCGCAGCGAGCTGCTCGGCGAGCGTGAGGATATAGGTATCCTCACCAAGATCCTCGACAGCGCCATCAGGCTGCCCGTGCAGGCGCACCCCGATAAAGCGTTCTCCGCCAAGTATTTCAACTCAAAATACGGCAAGGAGGAGAGCTGGGTCATCCTTGCTACCCGCCCGGGTGCAAAGATATTCTACGGCTTCAAGGACGGCGTGACCCTTGAGGAATTCGAACACGCCATTGACGAGAGCGACAGCGGCTCAAACAAAATGGAATCCCTGCTCAAGTCGATCGACGTTAAGCCCGGCGACGTCGTTTATATCCCCGCAAAGCTCGTCCACGCCATCGGCAGCGGTTGCCTGCTGCTCGAGGTGCAGGAGCCGACGGATTTCACCATCCAGCCCGAGCGTTGGTGCGGCGAATACAGGCTCTCGGATAATGAGATGTATCTCGGCCTGAGCCGTGAGGATGCCCTCGGCTGCTTCGATATGGCGAAGAGCTATCCCGCTCCGCTGACCCCAAAGGCCCTTGAGAGCGGCGACGGCGTGCTCTATGAGGCAATGATAGACGGGAGCATCACAACGAGCTTCTCCGTGAGAATGGTTACCCTCAGCGGCGGCAGCTTCACGCTCGACAGGGGAGCGGCGATTTATGTCGCCCTCGACGGCGCGGGTCGCATAACGGGCGACGGCTACTCAAGGGATATCAAAAAGGGCGATTACTTCATGATGCCCGCCGCAGCGGCAGGCAAGTTTACGGCAAGCGGCGATATTAAGATCGCCGAGTGCTTTGCGTGATGAGGTGTTTTATATGAAACGATTTATCAGACTTACGGCGCTTTTGCTGGCGCTCCTCTTCGCTCTCACCGCCTGTGGCTCGGGCAGTGACGACCCGACCACTACAGCGGCGGGCGAGACTGCGGCTGCCGACGGCCCGTCAACATCATCGAGGGACCGCGTTAAGTTCACTATGGAGAACGGCGGCAGCTTCGTTATTGAGCTTTACCCCGAATACGCCCCCGACACCTGCGACAACTTCAAAAAGCTCGTTGCAAGCGGTTTCTATGACGGCCTCACTTTCCACAGAATAGTGGATGGCTTCATGGCTCAGGGCGGCGACGGCAGCGATAGCGCCAAAGCCTCCGAGGCGCAGCCCATCTACGGCGAATTCGCCTCCAACGGCTTCTCGCAGAATACCCTTTCGCATCAGCGCGGCGTTGTCTCGATGGCGAGAACAAACGACCCCAACTCCGCCTCCTCGCAATTCTTTATCTGCTATGGCGACGCGAGCTTCCTTGACGGCAAATACGCCGCCTTCGGCAAGGTAGTAGAAGGTATGGAGACGGTCGACGACTTCTGCAAGGTCGAGAGAGTGTATAATTCGAGTGGCGAGCTTGCAATGCCCAAAGAGCCGCTCAGAATTGCCAAGGCGGAGGTGCTTCTCTGATGAATATCGTCACTTTGAGAGCGTTCAGAGCAACGGATATTGAATTCATTAACCACCACGACAGCGGCGTTCGCATCGAGTTTGAAAATACCTATTCTTATAACGTCAAATACACCCCGGATAACAACTGCATAGGCGAATTCACCCTCGAGGTCAAGGATAAGTCAGCGCCCGACAAATTCCGTATCAAAGCGGTTATAGTCGGCTCGTTCGGCTACGACCCGTCGGTCAAAAAAGAGAAGATACATATCGAGAGCTTCAAGGAGCTTTTCCCTTATGCGAGGGCGATGGTCTCGTCGCTTACCGTCAATGCGGGTCTGCCCCCGGTGATGATACCGAGCTTCGATATCGAGTCTCAAAGCATATATAAATTCGGCAAAAATTGTTAAGAAAGAGGAATAGAAATGGATATTATGGATCTCGCCTCAAAAGGCATCTGCGCTATCACAAGAAAATACGGCAAAAAGGTCGCTAAGCAGGGCGTAGCCCCTGTGATCGAGAAGGTCGCCCCCTCGGTTATCTCGGGCAGCGCTTACAGAGTCGGCTTCTCGAGAGCGGAAATAATGCCGAATCTCGACGGCAGGACCTATTGGATAGCCGGTCACGGCTCGGGTCACAAGATGGAGGGCGTCCTTTCGCCCGTCTACATAAGCGCAGTATGGATCGACTGCGGCGGAGACGAAGGTATGCTCTGGCTCAGTGCCGATGTCGTCGGCATGACGAGGATAGAGGTCAATAAGATCCGCTCAATGATACTCGCCTCCGATAAGATAAACGGCTGCAAGTGCATCAATGTTAGCTGCACCCACAGCCATTCGGGCATCGACACCCTCGGCTATTGGGGCAAGCCCAATCTTGTCAGCATTCCCTCCGACGGCAAAGACCCCGAGTATATGGATATGCTGATGAATACTGCCGTCAAGGTCTCCGAGGAGGCTTATGCCGCAAAGAAGAGCGGCAAGCTCTATTCCGGAAGGATAACAATTAAAGACGGTCTCTTCAGCAAGAGAGATTTCATTGATAAGCACGAGGTGCTCACCCGCCTGCGCTTCGTCCCCGAGGACGGCTCGGCGGAGACATGGATAATGAATTTTGGCGCTCACCCCAATTCGCTCGGCGGAGGCAACCGTATGCTCAGCGGCGAATACCCTTATTTTATGCGTGAGCAGATACTCGCCGACAAGGGTGCGAACGTCCTCTTCGGCGTCGGCGCGATAGGCGGCATGGACGCAGCCCAGCTCGACGATGATGACAGAGTCAATTGCATTAAGCTGCAGGCCAAGATGATAGCCGACGCAGCTGAGAAGATCGACAACGACCGTGAGCTTGAGCCGAGGATAAAATACCTCCAGCAGCCGTTCTATCTGCCCGTCGGCAACTATGTGCTGACTCTGCTCGCAATGCGCCATGTGATGAGCTTCAAGGCTTATCCCTGTAAGGATAGCGACACGGGCATTGAGATGATGACCGAGATGACTTATATGACCTTCGGCGATCAGAAGGTGCTCCTGCTGCCCGGTGAGAATTTCGTATCCACCGTATACGGCAGCTATAACCCTGCCGAGACCTCAGCAACGGGCAAAGGCCCCGAGATCAACCCCAAACCGCTTGCCGAGATAGCGGGCGACAGCGAGCTTATCTCCTTCGCAGTTACCAACGACATGACCGGCTATGTGGTGCCGCCGAATGATTTTATCCTCAACCCCACTCAGCCGTATCTCAACGGCTATAAGGACAGATTCGGCAAGAATCATTACCATGAGACAAATTCAATGGGTATAGGCACTCAGAAAGCCATTGCAGATGCCTTTGCCGATGTAGTTTCAAGATTTTGAGTAAAAATTTATCCCCGCTGTTTGAACGCAGCGGGGATTTTCTGTATTCCGATGTATTATGCGTCGACAGTCTCGCTGAGCAGGATATCGCCGTCAACATTAACGGTTTTAATGTCTATTTTGCCGTCGTGCAGGGTCAGCATGGTCACGCCGAAGTCGTCGCCGCCGTCTATCTTGCCGCCGCCTATGACTATGGGCGGTTCGCCGTCAATGAAATCGACCATGTGTAAATGACCGGTGACAAAAAGTGAAGCGTCAAGCTCCGCAAAAGGCTTTATCCAATTCATGCCGAAGTGATCCTCGATATTCGGCATATGGCTGAATACAATTCTGTATTTGCCGCCGAGGTCGGAGCTGTCAAGGCTGTTTATCCACTCGAATTCCTGCCTGCGATAGCTCTCAAAGTCAACAAGACCGCTGTATTCCCTGTGGTCGTCGCTTTTATCCTCGCCTGTGTCGAGCACGGCGGCGGAAAGAGCGCCGAAATCAAAGGTGAAATAAAGCTCGCCCGTTGATGTCGGGAAGTAATCGGCAAGCTGAGAGGCGAATTCGCCCCTCGTTTCGTGATTGCCCCTGACATAGAGCACGGGAACTTTGCCGCCGCTGAGCATATTGGCGTCCTCAAGGATGGTTATGAAGTTTTTCTTGCTTGTCATCTTTGACGGAATGTCGCCGAGCAAAACTATGAGGTCAGGCTGCACGTCTATATGGCTGACAGCCTTCATCATCTTTTTTTCCAACTCATGGATATCGGATATTGAGAGTATCTTGATATCGTCGTCCTTAGGTATGCCGCCGAAGAAGTAAGTGTCGGACTCAACGGTCTTGCCCTTAATGGCAAAATAACCGAATTTGTATGTAACGCTCTGCGACACGACCTTGTATTCGTTGCCGATAAGCTCGTTTTTCGGCACCTTTACCACATGGATGGTGTCATCTGAGGCTATTGCGCCGCTGCGGGAGTCCCAAACGGTCTTTTCTTCGTCGTTGTAGGTGTATTTAACGCAGCCGCTGCCCTTGCCCGAGGTGACCCACATCACGGCGTAGCAGTCGCCGCACTCAAATACCGATGGCTCGACCGTGATGCCGAAGCCTATGCCGGATATTGCTCCCCAGCAGAAGTTGGAGACCGCAGTCAGGAAAGCGAGTATTGAAGCAAAAAATTTAAGCATAACAGTCTCCTCATTCTTTTATGCAGACCATCTGATGAATATAGACTTTCGGCACGGTGAAGCTGACGTTGCCGTTTTCAAATACGAACGGCAAGCTCTCGCCCTGCGGCTCGAGAGTGACTGCCGTCGGCGCTTTCTCCGCCTTGACGGAGCATTTGATATCATAAAGCGGCACGGTGTCCTCAATGGCCTCAGTATTTCTGCCTCTGACGGTCGTGTGGGCAAAGAGCAGGTGGAGTATCATGCGATTTTCGCCGCTCTGGCGGGTGAGGGTGACAATGCCTCTGTCGGGCAGCGAGACCTTGACGCTCGCTTCATCGCCGAGCAGCCTTTCCGCAAGGTAAGCGAATATCTCCTTGAATATCAAATGACCTTCGTTTGCGTATGCGTTGAAGATATCCCAGCCGATATATGCGATATTTCCCTTGACGGCGACGGCGGGGAACTGCTTGTCGGGATTGTTGGGGGCGTGCTGATGGGAGCAGAAGTGCTCCAACGTCCTGTTGAAGTAAGGATTCTGCCCGCAGCCGACTATGTCGCAGTCCTTTGCGTCAAAGAGATAGGACTTTGACTTCATTACATACTGAGTGGTGCCGTCAACGGTGTCGAAGCAGGGGACGAAATAGGTCGGGTAGAATTCATTCTCGCCCTTGTATTCAGCGCCGATGTCGAGATAGAATTTGCCGTCCTTTATAAGCGATCTGCCGCTTGCGATTATCTTGCCGCCGTTTGCGGCGAAGGCCTTTATCTTCTCGATAATGTCGTCGGGAAGGTCGCCCACGTCGGGCAGAATGAGCATTTTATAAGAGGAGAGATCCGCCTTGGCGTCAACAAAATTATACAGGCGATGGGTTTCAAGCAGCATTCTGTTCGCGCCGACGTCGCTCTTTTCGCCGAGGTCGCGTGAGCCTGTGACCGCCTCTGCACTGAGCACGGCGATATCCGCTATGTTGACAGCGTCATTCAGCCACGGCTCCTTTTGCTCGATGAGCGAATAAGCCTTGCCGATGAGATTATAGGTCGCCATATTCATCTCGCCCAGCGGATGCATCTGATCGCCTATCGAGCATCCGCCGCCGTTGGCAACGCTGAGGGAGGTCTCATATATCAGAGCGTTCGGGTGCTTGAAACCGCCGAATTCGCCCCAGGTGTTGTGGAATTTACCTGTCATGCCGATGAAATCATAATCTTTGAGCGTGCGGACATATGCGGCGGAGAGCGGGAAATGGTCGTAGCCCCAGCCGCCCGTGGGCAGGCTCTCAAGCTCAAGATGAGTGTTGCAGTTTATCAGCGAATAGCCGCCCTTGGGGATGTGACCCGCGTTGTGGAATATCGTTGCGGTGTCGCTGTATTTCCTGACCGCTGCGTTCGTTGCGGCGGTGTATTTCTCAAAGGTCATCATTGAGAATTTCTTCCTGTCCGCTTCGCTTTCGACGTCAAGGCCGAGAGCCTTCATGTCGGCAAGGCACTTGTCGCAATAGCAGACGCGGGGCGAGACTATATCAAGGAAGATGCCGCAGGGGTCATATTTCTGCATGACCTCCTCGATCTGAGCGCAAAGGAAGTCGAGGTAGTCCGTGTTGAAGCAGAGAAAATGAAAATGCACGGCTTGCAGCTCTTTCTCGTGCTCCTTGGGGTCGGGTGACCAGTGATGGTGCCATTCGGGGTGACGGGGAATTTCTTTTTCGTCAAGACCCGCCGAAATATATACGGGCGCGCGCACGCCTATTTCTTTGCAAGCCTCAAGCTGCGCCCCGAGCAGGTCAAAGCTCAGCCCCGGGTGCATTTCGTTGACCTCGGTGGGGTGATATGAGTAGCCGTGGTGGCATTTTGAGAATACCGTTATCGAATCGACGTGCCCCGCCTTCAGCGCCGCCTGAAACTGCTCCTTGCTGAATTCGGTGCCGACGGTCAGGGTGCCGTTCGTGTGGAAATCAAGATGAACCTGTCTTTTTCTGAGCTTATGCAATTGAATACCTCCTAAAGAGTTATTGATAATTAAATATAACATATTTATATACGGACTGCAACAAATATTTGACTTGTGCGGCACGATATGATAAAGTTTTATTCGGATAAAACAAAGGAGGTGCGGCAATGCTCGGCTTTATGAGCGAACGGCTCTCGTCGTGGGAGAAGATAAAACAGAGCGGCAGAGAAGTCGTTGTCTACGGCATGGGCAACGGCGCGGATAATGTGCTTGACGAATTTGCCCGCCTTGATATCAAGGTTCGCGGCATTACCGCAAGCGACAGCTTCGTGAGGGGGCAGAGCTTTCGCGGCTTCACGGTGCAAAAGCTCTCGGAGTTTAACGGAGACTTCATAATTGCCGTGGCTTTTGCAAGCTGCATCCCCGAGGTCATGGAGCATATTTATTCTCTATGTGATAAATACCGTGTGCTCGTGCCTGTCGTGCCCGTGTGCGGCGGTGAAATTTTTAACCGCGAATTCGTCGAACGCAATTCCGAGCTGCTCAAGCAGGCGCATTCTCTTTTCACAGAGGATTCAAAGAAAATTTTCGCGGGCTGCATCGATTTCATGTTCGGCGGCGAGCTTGATACGCTCAGAAATATCACAACGCCGAAATCCGAGGCGTTCAAGGGCTTCTTTAGGCCGAGCAGTGACGAGGATTATCTCGACCTCGGCGCATATAGAGGCGACACGGTGGATGAATTGCTACGTTACTCCGGCGGCTCATACGGCAGCATTACCGCGCTTGAGCCGGATAAAAAGACTTTTGCAAAGCTCACGGCGCACCTTGACGGGATGAAGAATTGCACGTTGCTTCAAAAAGCGATAGCCTCGCATGGAGGCGTAGTCGGCTTCAGCGGGGCGGCGGGCAGGCAGTCCGCAATATCCGATAAAGGAATTCCGACCGAGGCAACGAGCATTGACTCCCTCGGCCGTGAGCAAAGATTCACATATATCAAAATGGATGTTGAGGGCGGCGAGCTTGAGGCACTCAAAGGTGCGAAAGAAACACTTAAACGTGACAGACCGAGGCTCAATATCGCTCTTTATCACCGCAGCGAGGATATATTCACTTTGCCTTTGGCGGTCAAAGAGCTGAACCCCGATTACGAGTTTCATCTGCGCCGCCACCCTTATATCCCGTGTTGGGATATGAATATGTACTGCGTGTGACATTGACCCGTATTTATCCTATTGATTATTGAACTCAAGCCTTACAGCGGCTGAAAGAAATTTACAATTTATAGAATGTTTTGATAAATCAAAACGGCATCCGCACGGTGTTAATATCATGCGGATGCCTTGCTTTATATGTGTTTTTCGATCTCTTCGACCGTTGTTTCGGCCAAAACGCCTTTTTTAGCGTGGAAGCAGCGCTCGCCGAGCCTGAAAATGTGGATATCGTTCTTTAATGAATCCGAATAAACGTTGACAAATTCGGCATTCGGCAGCGCCTCGGCTATGCGGAGCGGCTTCTGCTTATCCTTACAGTTTCTGCCGATTATCGTGCCCGTGCGCGGGTCCATTCGCGTTGCTATCATTGTATCAACGCCGTATTTCTCGCATATGGGTCTGAGCAGGAATTCGGGCGAAGCGGAGCAAACGACCGTGGGGCGCTCTCTGTTTTCGGGGCGAAAGAACGGATAAATTTTCTTCTCCTGCTTCTCCCAAAATTTCTTTGCCTCTTTTTCTCCATCGATAAACCGCAGGAATGTGAAGCACCTGCCCTTGAATTTATCGCCGAAGCCGAGGAAAAAGAGAATGAGATTCAGCAACAGCCACGGTGAGAGTATCAGCAGCCACGGCTTGCGGAAAAGACAGTGAAAGAGAAATACCGTCTCGGAGTCATAGGGATAAACGGTCTTGTCAAAATCATAGAGGTCATATTTCATATCAAAGTCTGACCGTTATCCTCTCGCCGCCGAGCTTAACGGGGGTCTCCTTTCCGTTCACGATGACAGTAAAATCTCCCTTGCCCTCGAGGCTGTATTCGGTGAGCTTGCCGCCGTGCCACTCGATGTCGACGGTGACATTGCCCCTTGCGAGCAGGCCCTTGACGCTGCCGTCTTTCCAGCTTGAAGGCAGAGCGGGCAGCAGGTAGATGCGCCCGTCGCGGCTCTGCATGAGCATCTCAGTTATGCCGCTCACGAAACCGAAGTTACCGTCTATCTGGAACGGGGGATGAGCGTCAAAGAGATTCTCGTAAGTGCCGCCGCCGTTTGTGTAGTTGAAGCCTACGCTCTTGACGGGCCTGAGCTGCATTTCGATGAGCTTTAACGCATGGTCGCCGTCAAAGAGCCTTGCCCAGAAGTTTATTTTCCATCCGAGGCTCCAGCCCGTGCCGTTGTCGCCCCTGCGCTCGAGAGTTTTGCGGCAGGCGGCCGCAAGCTCGGGGGTGCCGTCGGGCGTGATATCGTGCGCCGGGTGAAGAGCATAGAGATGCGAGCAGTGGCGGTGGTGAAGCTCCTCCTCGTCATAATCGTCGTCGAATTCGAGGAGCTGACCCTCGCTGCCGAGCTTGAAGCCCTGCATTCTTGAGAGCGTATCACGAAGCTCGGTGGAAAATTCGCCGTCCGTGCCGAGAATTTCACAGCTCTTGATGCAATTCTCAAAAAGCTCTCTCGCTATCGACATCGACATTGTCGAATATCTTGCTACGCAGCAGGACTTGCCCTGATATGAGAAGCGGTTCTCGGGTGAGGTGCCCGGTGCAAGCACGAGCTTGCCGTTATATTCGGTCATTATCGAAAGATAGAATTTTGCAGCTTCTTTCATTATCGGATATGCCGTGTCACGCAGGAAGTCAACGTCGGCTGTGTATTCGTAATGGTCAAACAGATGCTCGCAGAGCCAGCCAGACGAGCCGTGCCAGAATGCCCACTGGGCGCTGCCGCTGACGGGCGTCGTGAGCCTCCAAAGGTCGACGTTGTGGTGCGATACCCAACCCTCTGCGCCGTATTGCTCCTCGGCGGTCTTCCTGCCCGCCTCCGAAAGCTCCTGCACCATCTTAACAAGAGGCAGGTTGACCTCGGGCATACGGCACATGAGCACCGGCCAATAGTTCATCTCCGTGTTTATGTTTACCGTGTAGTTTGAGTGCCACGGCGGGGATATCTTGTCATTCCATATACCCTGTAGAGTGGAGGGCTGCGAGCCGGGTCTTGACGAGGCTATCGAAAGATAACGGCCGTAGTTGTAGACAAGGGCGATAAGGCCGTTGTCGTCCTTTGAGCGCTTGAATGCGATAAGGCGTTTATCGGTCGGCATATCCTTGCCCTCGCCGATATCGAGCCTGACCCTGCCGTAAAGCGAGGAATGATCCTCTATATGCTCAAGCAGCATTTCGTTGATATCGGTCAATCCCTCAAGTCTTGAAATGCAGGGGATAATATATTCCTTGCCATCGAGGTAAGGGTGGCGGTCAAAGCCGTTGAAGCTCGTCTCGGCTGTGAAATAGAGATAAGCATAGCTCGCTTCCTTGATCTCAAGAGTATTCTCATATTCCTTAACTTTGCCGTCAGTCTCGACCTTGACGCCCGCTTTGAATCTGATACCTCTGCGCTCGGGCTCATCGTAATATGCCTGCTTGCCGGACTGATTGTCAACGTTGTTTTCACCGGGGCATTCGCCGTCAATATAGAGAATACCGCCGTCGATAGAGTTGTTTGAGCGCAGCTTTGATGTGAGAGAAACGCTGAAGTCCATCGTGCCGCCCTCGCAGGTCAGCTTTGCTCCGATGGCCTTTGCGGGGTATGAAGCGAAGTATTCACGCTTATATTTCTTTTGACCGCAGGTGAATTCCACGGCGGCTACGGCTTTTTCAAGGTCGAGGCTGCGCCTGTAATCCTTGACTTTGCCTTTGAGTGAGAATTCAAGCTCAAGGTCGCCGAGGGGCATATACGCCTGGCTCCATACGCTTAAGAAGTCCTGCTCGATCAACTCCTCTGCCTCATACAGCTTGCCCTCAAGGGCGAGACTGCGTGCTTTGTCAAATACCTCGGGTGCGCCCTCGCGGACTGTATCCTTGGGTCTGCCCGTCCACAATTCGTCGTGATTCAGCGCCAAACGCTCGTGTGCGGGCGAGCCGAATACCATTGCTCCGAGAGTACCGTTGCCTATGGGCAGGCTTTGAGTCCACGCCTTTGCGGGCGAATTATACCATAATGTTGAGGTGGTGTTCATATAAAGTATTCTCCTTACCTTATTTATAAGGCAATTATATACTATATTTTCCGTGCAGTCAATGAATAAAAATGAAGGATATTTTGCAATTTTTAAAAACTTACTTGCATTTTTGACGAAATTCGTGTAAACTGCTTTTATATGTGACATTAATTGAAACAGAGGTAATGGGAAATGGCAGACAGCTTTCAGGATCGCATCGGCGTATTCTATTCGGGACTGTCAAAGGGACACAAAAGAATAGCGGATTTTATTAAAAATAATTATGAAAAGGCTTCCTTTATGACTGCCGCAAAGCTCGGCAAGACCGTCGGCGTAAGCGAATCCACCGTGGTGCGTTTTGCTTCTCACGTCGGTTTTGACGGATATCCCGAGCTTCAGAAGCATCTTCAGGAGCTTGTCAAGAGTCACTTGACGAGCGTTCAGCGCATGGAGGTCGCGGCAAACCGCATGGGCGGCGACGATATCATCAACGACGCCTTTGCCGCCGACGCCGAGATGCTCAAGCGAACAAGAGAGGGCGTGTCGAGGGAGGATTTCTTCGGCAGCGTTGCGGCTATAAACAAGGCGCACAAGATCTATGTACTCGGCTCAAGAAGCTCCGCTTCGCTTGCGAGCTTTGCCGCATTCTATCTCAATTATCTTTGTGACAACGTCGTGCTCATCGACACCTCCTCAACCAGTGAGATGTTTGAGCAGATGTTTAGGATAAGCGAGCAGGATGTCTGTATCGCCATCAGCTTCCCGAGATATTCAAATCAGACCATCAACGCTCTTTCCTTTGCAAAATCAAGGGGAGCGACCATTATATCCATAACCGACGGCGAAATGTCGCCGATAGCGCAGTATGCGACCTATCTGCTCGTTGCGGAGAGCAGCATGGTGTCGTTCGTTGACTCGCTCGTTGCGCCGCTGAGTCTTATAAACGCTCTAATAGCGGCCTGCGCCAAGGAGAACGACGGCCATGTGTGCGAAAATCTCGGCGAGCTTGAGAAAATATGGGATAAATACCATGTTTACCGTACCGATAAGGAGGAGCAGGAATGAAAACATCCGTGCTCGTGGTCGGTGCGGGGGCCGCAGGTATGCTTGCAGCCGGTTTTGCGGGCGCAGGCGGGGCGGATACCGTCCTGCTTGAGCGCAATGACAGGCCGGGCAGGAAAGTTATGATAACCGGCAAGGGCAGGTGCAATGTCACCAATGACCGCCGCAGCGTGCAGGAGCTTATAGCCAATGTTCCCCGCAACGGCAGATTCCTTTACGGCGCATTCTCGCGCTTCATGCCCGAGGACGTCATGGAATTCTTTGAGAGCCGCGGCGTTGAACTGAAGGTCGAGAGAGGGGGCAGAGTCTTCCCCGTCTCGGACAAGGCATCCGACATAGTTGATGCCCTTGCGGCGTTCGCAGGCCGTTACTCGACCATAGTTAAAGGCAGAGCCGTGAAGCTGATGCTTGACGGCGGCGAGGTCAGCGGAGTTGAGACGGAGGGCGGCGATAAAATCTACGCCGATAAGGTGATAATCGCTACGGGCGGGCTTTCTTACCCGGCTACAGGCTCCACCGGCGACGGCTATGAGCTTGCAAGGCAGGCGGGGCATAAGGTAGTGCCCGCGGTTCCGTCGCTCGTGCCGCTTGAGATACACGAGGGCTTTTGCAGCAGGCTCATGGGGCTTTCGCTTCGCAATGTCGCCCTTAAAGTGCTCGATGCCGACAAAGGCGGCAAAGAGATATATAAGGATTTCGGCGAGATGCTGTTTACGCATTTCGGTGTTTCCGGCCCGATGGTGCTCAGCGCCTCGGCTCATATGCGTGATATGAAGAGCGGCAGATACAAGATAGTTATTGATTTAAAACCCGCTCTTACTCCCGAGCAGCTTGACACGCGAATTTTGCGGGACTTTTCTGAGAATACTAACAGAAACTTCATAAATGCGCTGAATTCGCTGCTGCCCAAGAAGCTCGTGCCCGTTATAGTTTCGCTCAGCGGCATCAGCCCGTCCGAGAAAGTGAATCAGGTCACCAGAGAGCAGCGCAGGCGGCTTGCCGAGTTGCTTAAAGGGCTCACCGTCACCGTCACGGGCTTCCGCCCGATAGCCGAGGCCATAGTCACCTCGGGCGGCGTGGAGGTTTCGTCTATTGACCCCAAAACTATGGAGTCAAAGCTCGTTTCGGGTCTTTATTTTGCGGGCGAGGTCATTGACGCCGACGCTTACACGGGCGGATATAACCTACAGATAGCCTTTTCGACAGGCAGGCTCGCGGGCATAAGCGCAGCGCAGTCGATTTCCGATAAAACAGGGGGATAAACAATGAACAACAATATTATCAATGTTGCTATAGACGGCCCTGCCGGCGCGGGTAAGAGCACCGTCGCAAGAGGTGCGGCAAAGCAGCTCGGTTATATCTATGTCGATACCGGCGCTCTCTACAGAGCGATAGGCGTGAATGCGCTCAGAAACGGCGTTGATACCAAGGATAAAGCGGCGGTCGCCGCAAGCCTTGACGGTGTTAAGGTCAATCTTGTGTTTGAGAACGGCGAGCAAAAGGTCATGCTCAACGGCGAGGATGTTTCTGTCGAGATAAGAACTCCCGAGGCTTCAATGGCGGCTTCGGATGTTTCTGCTGTGCCGGAGGTCAGAGCCTTCCTCTTTGATCTTCAACGCGATATAGCAAAGAGAAACAGCTGCATCATGGACGGCAGAGACATCGGCACCGTCGTGCTGCCGCAGGCGCAGGTCAAGATATTCCTCACCGCTTCGCCCGAGATAAGAGCCGAGAGACGCTATAAGGAGCTTATCGAGAAGGGGAGCGAGGTCGATTATCAATCCGTGCTTGACGATATCGTAAAAAGGGATTATAATGATTCGCATCGGGAGATCGCGCCGCTCAAGCCCGCAGAGGACAGCGTGCTGTTTGACACCACGGGTCTCGCTCTCGATGAATCCGTCGCAGCGATAACAAAAATCATCAAGGAGAAGATATAATAATGAAGGGCTTTGATTATTCAACGATAACCGAAGGCAAACTCTATGACATTTTAAGGCCGCTCGGTAAAGCCGTGTGCAGGTCAAGGAACGACGTGCACTATGTGGGACTTGAGAATATACCCAAGGAGGGCGGCTTTATCCTCGCCTCAAACCATTTGCAGGCGCTCGACCCCGTCTATCTTTCAATAGCAATCGAGGGCAGACAGGTTCACTATATGGGCAAAAAGGAGCTTTTTGCAAAGCCCTTAGTCAGACATGTTCTCACAAAACTCAACGGCTTCCCCGTTGTCAGAGGCGGCGCGGATTCCGAGGCGCTTAACTATGCGGTGCGCCTTGTCAACGAGGGCTATATCTTCGGTATCTTCCCCGAGGGCACCCGCTCAAAGGATCATAAGCCCGGCAAGGCCAAGAGCGGCATTGCAAGGATCGCCCTCGCTTCCCACGCTGATATCCTGCCCGTTTCGATATATAATTCGGACGATATGAAGAAGCATACAAAGATGACCATCAGATTCGGCAAGCTCATTCCGTTTGAGGAGCTAAAGCTCAATGAGGACAGCGGCAGGACGGAGATACACGCCGCCGCCGACTACATAATGAGCAAGATAAACGAGCTTTGGAGTGAAGGACATTGCGAGTGATACTTGCCAAGACCGCAGGCTTCTGTTTCGGAGTCGACAGAGCGGTCAATATGGCCTATGAGCTTGCGAATTCCGGCGCACGGGCGGCAACTCTCGGCCAGCTTATCCACAATTCGCTTGTCACCGACGACCTTGCCGCAAAGGGCGTGAGGATAATCTCTTCACCTGCCGAGGCGCAGCGGGGAGAGACGGTCATAATCAGGGCGCACGGAGTAGCTGCCGAGGTTTATGAAGAGCTGAATGGCACGGGTGCGGAGATATGCGACGCCACCTGCCCGTTTGTTAAGAAGATACACCGTATCGTCGCCGAGAACAGCGGCGAGGATACCGAGGTTTTCATCGCGGGCGACCCGAATCACCCGGAAGTCATCGGCATAAAGGGTCACTGTAAGGGCGAGGTAAATATCTTCAACAGCGAGGCGGAGCTGGACGAGATAATCAGAAATGACGGCAAAAATTACGATAAAAGAATAATAGCTATCTCTCAGACGACTTTTTCGCAAAAAGTCTGGAAAATTTGCAAAGAAAAAATAAAAAAATACTATACAAACGCTAAAATTTTTGATACAATATGTTTTGCAACTCGCGAACGGCAGGATGAAGCCGCTTTGATTTCCAAACAGAGCGACATGATGATAATCATCGGCGACCGTCACAGTTCAAATACGGCGAAGCTAAAAGCCGTGTGCAGTGAAAACTGCTACACTTATTTGGTGGAAAGAGCTGCAGAGCTCAATACCATAAATTTCTCGCATTGCGCCACTGTAGGCGTGACGGCGGGGGCATCGACCCCCTCCGCAATAATTAAGGAGGTACTTTTTGCAATGTCCGAGATCGTTAACGAAACCACAAATATTCAGGTAGAGGAGGTGCCTTCTGAAGTAGCAACAGCTGAAGATATGGATTTTTCCGCAGCTCTTGAGGAATCACTCAATAACATGAGTACCGATCAGCGTGTTAAGGGCGTCGTTATGGGTATTACCCCGACCGAGATCCAGGTCGATATCGGCAGGAAGCATGCAGGCTTCGTTCCCATGGACGAATACAGCGCAGACCCCAATGCAGACGCAGCTAAAGAGCTCAAGGTCGGCGATACGCTTGATCTTATCATAATGAAGACCAATGATGCCGAAGGCACCGTAATGCTTTCCAAGAGACGTTTTGACGCTCAGAAGGCATGGACCGACATCATCGCAGCAGAGGAGGACGGCAGAGTCCTTGAGGGCACTGTCGCCGAAGTTATTAAGGGCGGCATCCTCGTTGTCAGCGGCGGCGTCAGGATCTTCATCCCCGCTTCGCTCGCAACCGAGCGCAAAGACGAGCCTCTTGAGGATCTGCTCAAGAAGACCGTTAAGTTCCGTATCATCGAAGTCAACAAGCAGCGCAGGAGAGCCGTCGGCTCCATCCGTGCCGTTCTCAAGGATATGAGAAAAGAAGCCGCCGAGGCTTTCTGGGCACAGGCTGAGGTCGGCCAGAAGTATCACGGCGTTGTTAAGTCAATGACCAACTACGGCGCATTCGTTGATATCGGCGGCGTTGACGGTATGGTACATATCTCCGAGATGTCCTGGAAGCGTATCAAGAATCCCGCCGAAGTATTCAGCATCGGTCAGGAAGTTGACGTTTACATCAAGGCTCTCGACGCTGAGAATAAGAAGATCTCTCTCGGCTACAGAAGAGACGAGGACAATCCCTGGGAGATCCTCAGGAAGAATTATCCCGTAGGCAGCGTGATCGAGGCTGAGATCGTCGGTCTCACCACCTTCGGCGCATTTGCAAGGATCATCCCCGGCATCGACGGTCTTATCCATATTTCACAGATCGCCGACAGACATATCAGCAAGCCTCAGGACGTTCTTACCGTAGGCGATAAAGTGACCTGCAAGATCACCGCTATCGACTTCGACAAGAAGCGCGTCAGCCTTTCCATCCGTGCTCTTATCGAGCCCGCCGCAGAAGAGGCTGCCGAGGAAGAAGCCGCTCCCGCTGAAGAAGCAGTCGAGGAGTCCGCTGAATAATCTCTGACCTTTTGCCGCCCATGGTGTTCGCTGTGGGCGGCTTTTGCGAGTTTACGGTTCGTTCCGGGGTGATTCTTATCAAAAAGACTAAATTTTTAGGGCCTCTTTATTGCATTCTCGCCGCAGTGATATGGGGGCTTTCGTTCGTTGCACAGAGCGCAGGCGGCGAAAAAACAGGCACTTTCACATTCAATGGGCTTAGGACTCTGCTCGGCGCAATAGTCCTCGTGCCGCTTGTCATAGTGTCGTTTAAGAAAGAAAATTCCGCACTTCCCGACGGCGAGAAGAAAAAATTTCCGTTCAAGGACGTGCTTATAGGCGGCGTTTGCTGCGGCCTGCCCCTCTTTATCGGCACAAATTTGCAGCAGTATGCTTTTAATTTTCTCGATGCGGGCAAGGTCGGCTTCATAACCGCTCTTTATATGCTTTTGGTGCCGCTTTTCGGGCTGTTTCTCGGCCAAAAGGTGCGCCCGAGGATATGGGTTGGCGTTGCGCTCGGCGTGGTCGGCCTCTATTTCCTCAGCATCAAAAAAGGCGATTTCTCCATCGGCAAGGGCGAGATAGTGACCATTGTGTGCTCCGTGGCGTTCGCCGTGCATATACTTGTTATCGACCATTTCTGCAAGAAGGTCAACAATGTGGCGCTCTCGTGCGCTCAGTTCTTCGTATCGGGCATTATCTCGGTTATCTGTATGTTTATATTTGAGGAGCCGAAAATGGACGCGATTATCAGCGCGGGAGTTCCGCTGCTGTATGCAGGCATTATGAGCTGCGGCGGAGCATTCACGCTGCAAATATTCGGTCAAAAATATGCCGAGCCTGCCGTGGCGTCGATACTTCTCTGCCTCGAGTCGGTATTCTCGGTGATATTCGGCTGGCTGATACTTCATCAGCGCCTATCTTCGAGGGAGCTTTTCGGCTGCGCCGTCATGTTTATCGCAATTATCATTACTCAGCTTCCCGAGCGTAAAAAGCAACTAAGATCGGCATGATCTGAAATATTTATTCTACAAGGAAAGGACTGAAGACAATGGCAGATATCAATAAGCATTGGTACAAGGAAATGGCTGTCTACCAGGTCTGGCCCCGCAGCTTCAAGGACGGCAACGGCGACGGTATCGGCGATCTCAAGGGCGTTATGGAGAAGCTCGATTATATCAAGAGCCTCGGCGTTGACGCAATTTGGTTCTCGCCGCTCTATAAATCGCCGCAGCATGATTACGGCTACGATATAGCGGATTACAGGGATATCAACCCCGAATACGGCACCCTTGACGAATTCAAGGAGCTGCTTGCCGCCGCCCATGAGCGTGGGCTGAAGATTATTATGGACCTCGTCATCAACCACACCTCCGATGAGCACGAGTGGTTTAAGGAGAGCAAAAAGAGCCGTGATAACCCGTATCACGACTACTATTTTTGGCGCGAGGGCAGGAAGCCCGGCGGCAGGAAGCCGCCCAACAACTGGCTCTCCACCTTTACCGGCCCAGGCTGGGAATATGATAAAAACCTCGACGAGTGGTATCTGCACCTTTTCTGCAAGGAGCAGCCCGACCTCAATATGGATAACCCCAAGGTGCGCGAGGAAATAAAGGATATCATCCGCTTCTGGCTCGACATGGGCGTTGACGGCTTCCGTGAGGACGTTATCACGTTCATATCTAAAAAAGAGGGTCTGCCTAACGGCTTTCCGATACCCGCGGCCTGCGGCATGGAGCATTATAAGTGCGGACCGCATCTCGACGAATACCTCGGCGAATTCAGACGTGTTACCGATAATTACGACTGCATGACCGTCGGCGAGGCCCCGATGATGACCCCGAAGCTCGCTCTTCGCTTTATCAAAGAGGGCGTAAATCAAAAGCTCAACATGATGTTCAACTTCCAGCATATGGAAGCCGACTGCTTCATGATAGGTTGGGTTCCCGCACCGTTTAATCTCAGGAAACTAAAGAGAGTCTATAATAATTGGCAGACGAAGCTCTACGGCATTGCGTGGAACGCAAATTATATCGAGAACCACGACCAGCCGAGGATCATCAGCCGTTACGGCAGTGAGAAATACAGAGTTGAGAGCGGCAAAATGCTCGCCACGATGTATATCTGCCAGAGCGGTACCCCGTTTATCTATCAGGGTCAGGAGATCGGTATGCTCAACATCAAGCTGCCGGAGATAGATATGTATGCCGATATCCAGACGAGGGATACTTATAAGCTATTTAGAAAGCTGCTTTTCCCGCACAGTGTTACGATGAAGATCGCAAACCGCGCTTCGAGGGATAACGCAAGGACTCCCGTCCAGTGGAGCGCCGAGAAGAACGCAGGCTTCACCACGGCGGAGAAGCCCTGGTTCTATGTCAACCCGAATTACACCGATATCAATGTTGAGGCGGCGGAGAAGGACGAGAACTCCATTCTCAACTATTACCGCAAGCTCCTCAAATTCCGTAAGGAGAACGAGGTCTGCATCTACGGCGACTTTAAGCTCCATTATAAGAGCAGCAGGAAGCTCTTTGTCTATGAGCGTAACTATGAGGGCAAGAGAATGCTTGTCATCAATTCCTTCTGCGAGCAGCCGATGTATTTCTCAGCTCCGCAGGGCTTTGACCTGAGTAAGGGTAAGCTCGTGCTTTCAAACTATGATGTCACCGACAACTCCCTCAATTCGTTTATGACGAAGCCTTACGAGACGAGAGTTTATCTCTTTGACTGATATAGAATTATATGTTGTTTATGAGATGCCATAACGAGAGTTTCAATATGTTTTTAGAAATGATCGTTATGGTATTTCACTTTCAGGAGCTTTTTACATTGGAGGATCAAAATGGGAAAGATTGTTGCGATAGGCGGGGGCGAAAACGGCCATCATAATACGAAATATGAAACAGCGCCGTTTGACAAAGAAATTATAAACCTTACAGGTAAAACAAATCCGAAATTCTTGTTTATCGGTTTGGCTAATAAATACCCCGACTATTATTTTGAGGTTATGGACGGGATATATGGCGGCATGTATAATTGTCAAACCGATTATCTACGGTACAAAGAAGTAAAAAGCAAAAATATAGCAAGCAGCAAAATAAAGGATGCCGACATAATCTATGTCGGCGGCGGTAACACATATAAGCTTATGCGGTTATTTAAGCTCTACGGTATTGATGAAATGCTTGCGGAAGCATATAATGACGATAAGGTCTTGTGCGGAGTCAGTGCGGGCGCTATTTGCTGGTGTGATTACGGTAATTCCGACTCGCGGACTATTTCTTCAAACTCAAGCGAAATGATAAGGGTTGCAGGGCTTGGATTAATTCATATCTTGTTTGCGCCTCACTTGATAAAAGAATCCGACAGAGCTGAATCTGTTATGCAAATGATGAAGCGCACCTATAAAATTCCGACAGTTCAGCTCGATAATTCCGCTTTAGAAGTTGTCGATGATACTTATCGAGTCTTGACTACCGGCGAAAACCCTGTTGCGGAAAAATGCTATTGGAAAAACGGAGAATATATCAGGAAAAGTATTATTTGCAACGAGTTTAAAAGCATTAAAGACCTATATGAAAAAAGCTGATTTGACTAATCAAAAAAGGAGCTGCTAATTACAGCTCCTTAAATTTTCATCTGTTTATGCTCTTTTGCCAGCATTTGTGGCACATGGCAATGTAGCAGTCGTTTGCGCCGAGCAGCACCTGTTCGCCGCTTGTGACCGTGTTGCCGTTCTCGTCGATCCTGGCGTTCACCGTCGCCTTTGCGCCGCATTGGCAGATGGTCTTTATCTCCGTTATCGAGTCCGCAAGCTCAAAGAGCCGCCGGCTGCCCGGGAAAAGGTGGGTCAGGAAATCCGTGCGAAGCCCGAAGCACATTACGGGGATATCGAGAATATCTACTATATAGCGGAGCTGATCTATCTGCTCCGGCTCAAAGAATTGGCTCTCGTCCGAGATTATGACGTCGACCTTGCCCGCATTTTCAAGCATTGCGAGGATATCATCGTCCTTTTTGACGGATTGCGCCGGGCTTGAGATGCCGATTCTTGATTTGACCGTGTCCTCGCCGTAGCGGGAGTCGATGGCGGGCTTTATAAGCCAGACCCTCATGCCGCGCTCCTCATAGTTGAATTTCGCTATAAGCGCCTGAGCGGATTTTGAGCTGCCCATTGCGCCGTATTTGAAATATAGCTTCGCCATTTAATCAACCTGCCGATCATGATTGTTATGTTAATATTATATCCTCGGCATCGCATAAAGTCAATGATTGAAAAATAATGAAATATCCTGTTGAAAAAAGTTAAGCCGTATGATAAAATTACAGCGGCGTTATATGGGCGCAAAATAATTTACGGGGTGTAAATATGTCAGAAAGAGTTCTTGCGGGTTTAAAACCCGAAAAAGTATTTGAGTATTTTGAGAATATCTCGGCAATTCCGAGAGGCTCGGGCAACACCGAGCAGATAAGCTCCTACTGCGCCGCTCTTGCGGCAAGTAAAGGGCTGAAATATATTAAAGACGGGCTTGGCAACGTAGTTATCTTTAAACCCGCCTCAAAGGGCATGGAGAGCTCCGAGCCGGTCATTATACAGGGTCATCTCGACATGGTGTGCGAAAAGGTTCACGGCAGCACCCACGACTTCAAAAAAGACGGATTAAAGCTGATCGTTGACGGCGATTTCGTCCACGCGGACGGCACTACCCTCGGTGGCGACGACGGCATTGCCGTTGCGATGGCGCTTGCTCTTATCGACAGCGACGATTTAAAGCATCCTCCGCTCGAGGTTGTGCTCACCGTCGATGAGGAGGTCGGTATGGACGGTGCGGTCGGCATCGACACAAGCGTGCTCAGCGGTAAGCGCATGATAAATATCGACTCCGAGGCCGAGGGCTACCTCTGGGCGAGCTGCGCCGGAGGCAAGCGTGTGGATATCCTGCTGCCCTTCAAAATGACGGCAAATTCCGCACCGACCTATGAAATCGTTATCGACGGTCTCCACGGCGGTCACTCGGGCGAGGAGATCCACCATGGCTATGCGAATTCAAGCAATCTCACGGGAGGGCTGCTTGCAAGAATGCTGAAAGCAGGCTCGTACAATGTCGCTTCGATAGTCGGCGGCTCAATGGATAACGCGATAACCCGCGAATCCGTCTGCCGTATCTGTGCCGACGATATAGCTCCTCTTGCCGCCTGTGCCGACAGCTTCCTTGCGGAGCTTAAAGTAAAATATGCGGGCATTGACGACGGCATCCGTATTTCGATCAAAGAATGCGACAAGTCCGCCGAGTGCTTTGATGATGAGAGCACCGCCGCCCTTGCGGGGCTGCTTTCGTCCTTCCCTGCGGGTATTGTCAAGATGAGCGGTGAGATAAAAGGCCTTGTCCAGACCTCGCTCAACCTCGGCATCCTGCGCAGAAAGGGTGACTGCACCGAGTTCGGCTTCGCGGTAAGAAGCAATAAGAATAACGAGCGTGACGAGCTTTGCGAGCGGATAATAAACCTCGGCAAGGCGTTCGGCGCCACAGCCACCACCCACGGCGAATATCCCGCTTGGGAATTCAAAAAGACCTCCACCATGAGAGATACTATGGTTGAAGTTTTCAGAGAGCTTTTCGATAAAGAGCTGGTAGTTACCGCCGTCCACGCGGGGCTTGAGTGTGCCGTTTTCAGCGGCAAGATGAAAGACCTCGACTGCGTTTCGATAGGACCCGATATGAACGGGATCCATTCTCCTGAGGAGAGATTGAGCATTTCTTCGACTGAGAGGACTTGGAATTTCCTTGTGAAAACTCTCGAAAGACTCTGATCTCACACACCGTCAGCAGCCGACGCAGGCTAAGATAAAAATTCAGTATCTCGCTGAAATACAGGATAAATATATATCCCTTTACCGAGTATTTCGGCAGCAGCGTCGCGACGAGTATCACGCAGAGCGCGGAGTCTATCATATTGTAATTCATCGAGTGTACCTGCTGATCCAGCCCCTTCAGCATACCGTCCGTCACCATGTCGGTATACATTATCGGCACGAGAGGGGAGAGTATGCGGATATAAAGCACTGCTTCATCCGAATGATAGACCGCGTTTGAGACGGCGGGAGCACCCAGGGCAAACACACCCGCACAGACGTAGGCAAATATCAGCGTGCGTTTCAAATTTCGCTCAACGCAGAGGCTTATGCCGCTTTTGTCACAGGCTTCACGCCTGCGGGCAAGCTCCGGTATCAGCAGTGCGGAGAGCGATGACAGCACGGCGCTCGGATAGAGCAGCAGCGGCAGAGCCATGCCGTGAATGTTGCCGTAGGCCGCCAGCGCCGCCGAGCTTCCCTCGCCCGAACGCTCAAAGCCCTTCGGTATCAGCAAGTGCTCGACGGTCAGCAGTATGTTCCTCACGCAGGTACCCGCGGCGTCGGGCAAAGCAATACGAAAAAACGATTTAAGGCGCACCGATTTGTCGGCTGCGCCTTTTTTAACGGCTGATTTTTTGAGAGCGAACGAAAGCAAAAACGACAGCGCCTCGGAGGCGACCATTGCCGTGATGACCGCCGTACAGGCACTTTGCGGTGTGCGCGCGCCCCTTATCAGCAGCATTGCCGCAAGTGTTTTTATTCCTTGCTCGATAAGCTGAATACAGGAGTAGGGCAGTATCATGCCTTTGGCCGTAAAATATCCTCCGAGCACGCTGCTCATCGCCGTGAACGGCAACGCAAACGCAAGCAGCCGCAACATCGGGGCGGTGCAGGCGTTTCCGAGCCTCTTCAGGCTTATAATATCGGCAAATGTGTAAAGAATTGCCCCAACCGTGCAGCCGCAGCCCATGGCGCAGAGCATAAAGCGGTCGGTCGAGCGCTCCGAAGCGGATTCCACCGTCATTCTCATGCTTGCAAGCCGCATTCCGGCGCAGGAGAAGGTGACCGCAAGCGAATAGACCGTCATTACAAGCTGAAAAAGCCCGATTCCCTGCGAACCTATCCTTGAAGTGAGATAAGCGTTGAAGCCGACCGAGACCGAGCGCATTATCAGATTGACGGTGGTCATAATAATCGTGTTGCGCAGCAGCGGAGACGGTTTTTTCAAGTTGATTCACCTTTTTGCTCTACAAGATGATTTAGTATATTGACAATTTTTATTTGATATGATAAAATACTGATAATTTCATATAAAGGCTTTGACGAGGAGTGCGTTCGGCATTAGTTTCAAGAGAACCGGCGGTTGGTGCGAGCCGGCAGCGAGGGCCGTCCTGCTGTAGCCTCAGAGCCGGGGGAAAGAAAGCGCCTGTGCGTGAGTAGAATCCTCCCGTTACGCTGCGTTAATGCAAAGGGCTTGTCAGAGCCTGAGAGAGGCGCTTAACAGCGCAATTTGAGTGGTACCGCGGGTATGTAATTATTACTCGTCTCATTGATTATTTGATCTGTGAGGCGGGTTTTTTCTGTCTCACGAAGTAAGAAAGGATTGATTCTTATGGCAAAGGATCTTGCAAAGCAGTATGACCCTAAGAATGTCGAAGATCGTATTTATGATTTTTGGCTCAAGGGCAAATACTTCCACGCAAAGACCGAAGAGGGCAAAAAGACCTACACGATCGTTATCCCGCCGCCGAATATCACCGGCCAGCTTCACATGGGTCACGCTCTTGATAACACTCTCCAGGATATCCTTATCCGCTGGAAGAGAATGCAGGGCTACGATACCCTTTGGGTGCCCGGCACCGACCACGCTTCGATAGCCACCGAGGCGAAGATAGTCGAGGCGATGAAGAAAGAGGGTATCAACAAGGACGATATCGGCCGCGACGGTTTCCTCAAAAGAGCATGGGAGTGGAAAGCCGCTTACGGCGGACGCATCATCGAGCAGCTCAAGAAGCTCGGCTCCTCCTGCGATTGGGACAGAGAACGCTTCACCCTCGACGAGGGTTGCAGCAAGGCCGTGCGCGAAGTCTTTGTGCGCCTTTATGAAAAAGACCTTATCTACAGAGGCAACAGGATGGTCAACTGGTGCCCCTGCTGCAAGACCTCTATTTCCGACGCGGAGGTCGAATATGACGAGAAGGACAGCAACTTCTGGCATCTTCTTTACACCGTAAAGGAGACGGGCGAGCAGCTTGAGCTTGCCACCACCAGACCCGAGACGATGCTCGGCGATACCGCCGTTGCCATCAACGCCGAGGACGAACGCTACGCTCATCTCCACGGCTGCCATGTCATTCTCCCGCTTCTCAACAAAGAGATCCCCATTGTCTGCGACGAGCACGCCGATATGACAAAGGGTACGGGCGTTGTTAAGATTACACCTGCCCATGACCCCAACGACTTTGAGGTCGGCAGACGTCACAATCTGCCCATGGTGCGCACCTTCACCTACGACGGCCATATGACCGGCGCGGCGGATAAGGCTGTTTATGATGAGCTTGTTGCAAGCGGCAAGGCTGCCCCCGACGAGCCTGAGGTGCTCGACTGCGGCAAATATGCAGGCATGACCACCATGGAGGCTCGCAAGGCGATACTTGCAGACCTTGAAGAAGGCGGATATATCAAGTATATCGAGCCTCTCAAGCACGAGGTCGGCACCTGCTACCGCTGCCATACGAGCATTGAGCCGATGGTCTCAAAGCAGTGGTTCGTCCGCATGGAGCCTCTTGCAAAGCCCGCTATCGAGGCGGTCGAGAGGGGCGAGACCGTGTTCGTGCCCGAGCGCTTCACCAAGAACTATTTGAACTGGATGAGAGGCACCCGCGACTGGTGTATCTCCCGTCAGCTTTGGTGGGGTCACCGCATCCCCGCGTGGTATTGCGCCGATTGCGGCAAGACCACCGTTTCAAAGACCGATATCGACTGCTGCCCCTACTGCTCGAGCAAGAATATAGAGCAGGACAGCGACACGCTTGATACATGGTTCTCCTCGGCTCTTTGGCCGTTCTCAACTCTCGGCTGGCCCGACGAGACGAGCGACCTTAAGCATTATTACCCGACCAACACTCTTGTTACCGGCTACGATATCATAGGCTTCTGGGTAAGCCGTATGATATTCTCGGCTCTTGAGTATACAGGTCAGGTGCCGTTTGATACCGTGCTTATCCACGGTCTTGTCAGAGACGCCCTCGGCAGGAAGATGTCAAAGTCGCTCGGCAACGGTATTGATCCGCTCGAGATAATCGACCAATACGGTGCGGATGCACTTAGGCTCACTCTTGCCACGGGCAACAGCCCCGGCAACGATATGAGATTCTCCGACGAGAAGGTCGGCGCGAGCCGCAACTTTGCCAACAAGCTGTGGAACGCTTCGAGATTCATTCTGATGAATATCGGCGACGAGGATATCAAGTGCGAGCTGCCCGCAAACCTCGCTCTCGAGGATAAGTGGGTCATCAGCCTTTACAATGACCTTGTTAAGGAAGTTACCGATAACCTTGAGAAATTCGAGCTGGGCATGGCTGTCGCGAAGCTCTATGATTTCATCTGGGATGTTTTCTGCGACTGGTATATCGAGATAGCCAAGATAAGACTTCAGAAGGGCGGCTCCGAGGCTAAGGACGCAAAGCAGGTGCTCGTTTGGGTCATGAGCAACACGCTCAAGCTCCTGCATCCCTTTATGCCGTTCATCACCGAGGAGATATGGCAGACACTGCCCCACGACGGCGAATCCATAATGATCTCCGCATGGCCGGAGTACGACCCCGCTCATAGCTTCGAGGCTGAGGAAGCGGAGATGGAGAGGATAATGACCGCCGTGCGCGCTATCCGTAACCGCAGAGCTGAGATGAATGTTCCGCCGTCAAGAAAGGCTAAGGTTTATATCGCTACGGCGTATAAGCCCGCCTTTGAGCACGGATCGGTGTTCATGCAGAGGCTTGCGAGCGCCTCCGAAGTCGAGGTTGCCGACAGCTTTGAGCTTGACGGTGCGGTCTGCATAGTTACCGCCGACGCAAAAATATATATCCCGATGGGCGAGCTTGTCGATCTTGCGGCCGAGAAGGCAAGGCTCAATAAGGAGCTTGCCGCCGTTGAGAAGGATCTTGCCTTTGTCAACGGCAAGCTCTCCAACGAGAATTTCGTCGCCAAGGCTCCCGCCGCCGTTGTTGAGGCTCAGCGTGAGCAAAAGACGAGATATGAGGAGAAAATCGCCATGCTCAAAGAGAGCATAGCGAAATTAGGCTGATAATACTATTCCTGCGCCACTGCGGCTGAGCTGCGGTGGCGCATTGCACAGGTGACATTATGAATTGCAACGAAGCAATAGAATATATCCACTCGCTTGAGAAATTCGGTATGCGCCCGGGGCTTGAGCGTATCGGCGAGCTTTGCCGTGCGCTCGGCGAGCCGCAGAAGGGGCTTAAAATAATCCATGTGGCGGGCACAAACGGCAAGGGTTCCACGTCAACGATAATATCCTGCATTCTGCAAAAAGCGGGATTCAATACGGGGCTTTTTATATCGCCGTATGTCTCGAATTTCAGAGAGAGAATCCAGTATAACGGCGGAATGATAGCTCCCGAGGAGCTTGCCGACTGCGTTTCGGCGGTCAAAAACGCTGTTGAAAACAACCTTGCGCCGAGAGGCATTCAGCCCACGGAGTTTGAGGCGATAACCGCTGCGGCGTTTGTGTATTTTAAGCGTAAAGGCTGCGATTATGCCGTCCTTGAGGTCGGTCTCGGCGGCAGATTTGACTCCACCAACATCATTGACGCCCCATGCGTCGGCGTGCTCACGAGCATTTCGCTCGACCATATGGCGGTTCTCGGCGACACCGTGGAAAAGATAGCCTTTGAGAAGTGCGGCATTATAAAGCCCGGCTCCGAGATAGTCGCTTATCCGTTTCAGGACGAAAAAGCCTTTGACATTATACGCAAGGCTTGTGCCGAGGCGGGCGACAGGCTCACCGTGCCGGATATAGGCAAAATTTCCGTCATATCCGAGTCGCTTTACGGTACAGAGGCGGAATATGACGGGCTGCGATTCGAGCTTCACCTTGCGGGTAAGCATATGGTTTATAACGCCTGCACGGCGATAGAAGCTGTCAGAGCGCTGCACGCCGATATCAGTGACGCGGCGATAGCCGAGGGCATAGCGGCGGCTGTGATGCCGGCAAGGCTCGAGCTGATAAGCCGTGAGCCTGTGATCCTGCTTGACGGCGGTCATAACGAGGGCTGCGCCGAGGCGGTCGCCGATTTCATAGGCAGGCATGTCGCGGGCAGGCGTATCGTGATGCTATCATCACTCATGGCGGATAAAGATGTTGACGGCTATCTGCGCCGTGTTGCGCCGTTTGCCGCGGAATTCATTGCCACCAGAGCCGACGTGCCCCGCGCAATGGACGCCGAGGAGCTCAAAGAGGCAGCCGCTGAGTATTGCGCCGATTGCCGAGCAATATCTTCGCCTGCCGAAGCTCTTGAGTATGCCCGAAGTAGGGTGAAAAACGGAGAAGCGCTGATAGTCTGCGGCTCATTTTATCTTGCGGGCGAGATCCGTGATCAAATGCTTGAACACAATAATTAAATCAGCGCTGTTTTTCAACAAAATTTACACTGTCAATCCCTTATCCTTGTGATAAGGGATTTTTTTATTTACGGAGGCGAAAGCAATGGCAGTCAAAATTACATCCACGCCGCTGCGCGTGACGGTTGCGATAAGCGGCGAGATAGATCATCACAATGCCGCCGCAATGAGATATGAGGCGGACGACGCTATCCGAGCGAGCCTTGCGCCGAATGTACGGCTCGATTTCGACGATGTCACATTCATGGACAGCTCCGGTATTGGCTTCGTGCTCGGCAGATACCGAGTGGTTCAGAGCTACGGCGGCAATGTGGAGGTGGTCAATCTCTCGCGCAGGCTGTATTCGATGATGAAGCTCGCGGGGCTTGAGAAACTCGTAACGCTTAAAACAAAAGAACGGGAAAGGAAGAAGGACAATGAAACCGATAAATGAAATGAGATTGAGGATAGAGAGCCGCTCCGTTAACGAAGCGTTTGCAAGGGCGGCGGTGGCGGCGTTCGTTTCGCAGCTTGACCCGACACTTGAGGAAATATCGGATATTAAGACCGCGGTCAGCGAGGCGGTGACAAATTGCATCGTCCACGCTTATGCAGACTCCGTCGGTCAGATATACATATGGGCGGGGCTATATGAGGACGGCGGCGTTAGGATAAAGATCCGCGACACCGGCTGCGGCATTGAGGACGTCAAAAAAGCCATGGAGCCGCTTTACACGACTCTCGGCGAGGAGCGGGCGGGTCTCGGCTTCGCCGTCATGGAGAGCTTCTGCGATAAGCTGGGCGTGCGCTCCGCACCGGGCAAGGGCACCACGGTAACTCTGACAAAGTATATCAAGGGGCGTAACGGTGACGATGATTGAGCAAAAAAGCGGCAGAAATGAGCTTGTCGAGAATAACCTCGGGCTTGTCCATGCCTGCGCCAATCGCTTCAGAGGCAGGGGAGTGGATTATGACGATCTGTTTCAGGCGGGGTGCGTCGGTATAATAAAGGCGGCGGATAATTTCGACCCGTCGAGGGGCTTCTCATTCTCGACCTATGCCGTGCCCGTCATTCTCGGCGAAATAAAGCGCATATTCCGTGACTCAGGCTCCGTCAAGGTCGGCAGGGCGCTGAAGGAGCGTTCGAGGGCGGCGCTCAAGCGCAGAGAGGAGATAACTCTGTCTCTCGGCCGTGAGCCGACGGTCGGCGAGCTTGCTCAAAGCCTCGGTATAGAGGCTGCCGAGGCGGCAATGCTGATAAACGCCTCCATGCCCGTGATGTCTCTGACAGTCGGCGAGGATGCGGGCGAGCAGTTAGATGTGCCCGTCGCTTCGCCTGAGGATGAAATATCCGATCTTATCGCTCTGCGGCAGGCTGTCGATTCTCTCGATGAGCGTGACAAGCATATGATTGAGATGCGATATTATGACGGCATGACTCAGTCAGCGGTGGCCGCTGTACTCGGGATGACCCAGGTGCAGGTCTCCCGCAGGGAGAAGGCGGTTTTGCAGCTCCTGCGAAAAAAATTGAATTAACGGCATTGACAAAGACTTTTGCAAGTATTAAACTAATAGGCGGCGTAATTGCCGCCTTATTTTGTTATTGTGAGGTTTTGTTATGGTTAAGAATATTCCCGACGGAGTATACCCGACCATGGTAACTCCGTTTACCGAGGATAACAAGGTCGATTACAACGGCGTGCTCGAGCTGCTGAATTGGTACTCCGAAAAGGGCGTTGACGGCATTTTTGCCATCTGCCAGTCAAGCGAGATATTTTTCCTTTCGTTTGAGGAGAGACTTGAGCTGCTCAAATTCATAATGAAAAATCTGCCCAAGGGAATGAGTGTCGTCGCCTCCGGTCACACCGCCGACGACCTTGACCGCCAGATATACGAGGCGAACGCTTTCATCGACGAGGGCATTGACGCATATGTTTTCATTGCCAACAGGTTTGCCGCTCAGGATGAGGACGACAGCGTTTTCCTGCGTAACTTCGACAAAGCCGTGTCTTCAATACCGGAGATAGGCCTCGGCATATATGAATGCCCCTATCCCTACAAGCGCCTTATGAAGCCCGAGACTCTGCGCGAATGCGCCCTCGGCGGCAGACTCAAATTCCTCAAGGATACCTGCTGCCGCATCGGTGAAATAAAAGCCAAGCTCGAAGCCGTCGACGGCCTCGGCCTCAAAATATATAACGCCAACTCCGCCACGCTCCTTGAATCACTCGAGGCGGGCTGCGCTGGCTATTCGGGCGTTATGGGCAACTTCCACCCCGAGATATATTCATGGCTCTGCAAAAACTACAAAACCGAGCCCGAGAAGGCAAAGCAGGTGCAGGCTTTCCTTGCGTTTGCTTCGCTCGCAGAGTGCCAGATGTACCCCGTCAATGCGAAATATCATCTCGGTCTCTGCGGTCTTGATATCGGCTACGGCGCAAGGTCAAAGGACGCGTCAATGTTCAGCGAGAGTAATAAAAAAGAGATCGAGCAAATGCTGACCGTTGAGACGATGTTCAAAAAAGCCTTTAATATCATCTGAATGTTACAAAACTCAACCATTTGTTTTCAAAAATTGTTGATTTATAAATCAAATTATGTTACCATTATAAAGTAAGTTTTTGGCGCAAAAAATTTTTTGGAGGAATTTATTATGGCACAGAAAAAGACCGTATTCCTTACCGGCGCTTCCGGTAATATGGGTCACGAGAGCTTTAAGCAGCTGTACGCAAAGAAGAACGAGCTGAATATCGTTCTCCTGCTCAGAGGCAGCCAGAAGAATAAGGAGCTCTTCAAGGCTTATGAGAATGACCCCTCGGTCAAGATCGTTTGGGGCGACCTTTGCAAGTATGAGGATGTTCTCAAGTGCGTTACCGGCGCTGACTACGTTCTTCATGTCGGCGGCATGGTTTCACCCAGTGCTGACTACTATCCGACCAAGACCGTCGTCACCAACACCACTGCTGCGAGAAACATCGTTGACGCAGTTAAGGCTCAGCCCGATCCCGATGCCATCAAGGTAGTTTACATCGGCACCGTTGCCGAGACCGGCGACAGGAACGCTCCTACCCATTGGGGACGTACCGGCGACCCCATCCAGATCAGCGTTTACGACCACTATGCATGCAGCAAGGTCATTGCTGAGAGCATTTTTGCAGAGTCAGGTCTTAAATATTGGGTATCTCTCCGTCAGTCCGGCATTCTCTATGCCGACATCATCAAGAACATGGATCCCATCATGTATCACGTTCCTCTTAACGGCGTGCTTGAGTGGGCTACCGTCGAGGATTCCGGCAGACTTATGACCAACATCTGCACCATGGATCTCCCCGAGGAGTTCTGGAGAAGCTTCTACAATATCGGCAGCGGCGACGAATACAGACTCACTAACTATGAGTTTGAGGTCCTCCTGCTTGACGCTCTCGGAGTCGGCAGACCCGAGAAGCTCTTTGACCGCAACTGGTTCGTTACCAAGAACTTCCACGGCCAGTGGTATGCCGACGGCGATAAGCTCGAGGAATACTGCCACTTCCGTGCAAACATACCCGTTAAGAAGTACTTCAAGGGTCTTAAGGACAGCGCCCCTGCTTACATGAAGCTCGCCCCCGCTGCCAAGCTCGCTCCCTGGGCGGTCAAGATCTTTATGAAGTCCCTTACCAACAAAGAGACTTACGGCACCAACTGGTGGCTCAAAAACAATAAGCAGGACAGGATCTCCGCTTATTGGGGCTCACTTGATGAGTATAAGAAGATAGGCACATGGAAGGATTATAATCCTGCCGCAGAGCGTCCCACCAAGACCGTCACCAACCTTGATCACGGCTATGACGAGAGCAAGCCTCTCTCAGAGCTCACCATCGAGGACTTCAAGAAGGCTGCTGCTTTCAGAGGCGGCGAGTGCCTTGCAACCGAGAGCGATTATGTTGATTTCTACACTCCCATCAAGTGGAAGTGCGCTCACGGCCACGAGTTCATGATGTCCCCCAACCTTGTCCTCAGAGGCGGCCACTGGTGCCCGAAGGAAGTTCCCACCGATTGCGAAGGCAAGAAGTTCCTTTGGGATTACGATACCGAAGCCAGCGTCAACCCCTTCTTTGCTCAGGTTTGGTATTCACACCACAGCAAGGATGAGCACAATGTCTACACCGAGGCTATATTCAAGGGCTTTGAGGGCTTCAAAGACTAATTAAATATCTTCAGCGGGAAGTGTTGTGCTTCCCGCTGTTTTTTTACTTTTATTATTGTATACTTATGATTATTATGCTATAATTTAATGACAAGGATCATGTATACGGAGGAATGTTATGAGACGGATATTGAGAACCGCTGCGGTTATTTTACTTTGCCTCGCCGTAGTGCTCACAAGCGGGTGCAGGGCGGTAAAATCCATCAAAACAAAGCAGCTTAAAGTCGGCGTCGAGGGCATAGAGGGTGTGTTTAACCCGTTTTATGCCGAGAGCGAGGCCGACAAGCAGATAAATTCTCAGATATTTCTGCCGATACAGCGCAGGACGGGTGACAACCGCCTTGTAAACCTCTGCGGAGGCATATCGTATGAGTATTCGGGCAACACGGGCGTTAAATACACCGTCACGATAAGGGACGATATGTTTTTCTCCGACGGTAAGCCTGTGACTATCGACGACGTGATTTTCTTCTATTATTTCATCGCGGACGCCACTTATGACGGTGTTTACAGCGACTGGTATCTCAATGATATCGTCGGATTAAAGGAATATTACTTCGACGATAAGAATTATCAAAGCTCAATTGAGAGTATCGAGGAGCGCGTGGCGGCAAATTACACGGTCAAAACTATTGAAACCGCCGATTATATCGAATATCTTGTTGCAACCGGTATCGAGAGGCGCTTCAACGGCGACCTGAACTCAGCCTCGCCGACGGGCGCTTCATGGCGTGATTATGCCTCAAAGCTTGGTTATTCCGAGGCGCTGAGCGATCTCGGCGCGTCACCGTCGGAGTCACAGGTCATGCGCCTTATTGCGAGAGTTGAGGCGGAGACAAATCCGCTTTCGTATGACCCTGAAACATGGTACAGAGATAAGCTCTATAAAGAATATATCAATAAAAACTACGAGAACGGCATAGATGTAACCGAAATTTCGGGCATCAAAAAGGTCAACGACTACACCTGCACGGTTCAGTTTAATTCACGCAATATCAATGCCGTCTCCCGTCTGAATGCCCTTGTAGTGTCGAAGGCGTATTATTCGGTCGATTATGTCAAGGGGCAGGCGGATAAGGTCAAGCAGATGACCGGCTTTGCCGTCGGCTCAGGGCCTTATACCGTTATCGACCACAGCAATAACGAGGTTTCGCTGACAGCCAACGATTATTATTTTGACGGTAAACCCGCTTTTGGTTCTCTGAAATTCATTGACCTCGCCGCCAAGGAGGAGGACCCTGGTCAGAGTGTGCTCAGTGGTAAGGTGGATGTCGTTACCACGACGGCGACCGCCGAGCTGATAAATAAGCTCACCGCTGACAAGGTCAAATACTATGTCTCCGATAACGACAGCTATACTACGCTCTTCTTTAACACGAGGACTGTTGATAATTTCCTCAGAAAAGCCCTCTGCGGCCTTGCAAGCGGCGTTAAAAGCTCGGTGGAGAGTGCGGTCGGGACTTATTATACCGTCCCGTATCGCCCGCTCAGCGTGCGCTTTGATGAATATCCCGCTAATCTCACTCAGCCGTATTACACCGAAAGCTCTTATTCGGCTTATGAGATAGTCAACGGCACCCCTAACAAAGCGTTCACTGCGTATTACCTCAACGATGCCGATGAATTGACCGTTGCGGCGCTCAACGAATATAAAACTCTGCTCTCTAAGAAGGGGATAACGCTGAATATCGTTGTCGCAGATGCGGCAGGGCTTGACGCCGCCATAACATCGGGTAAGGCTGATATTTGGATAGATTCCGTCCCCGACGGCGCAACGAGCGATAAATATGATTACTATAATTCGGCGGGCACTCTCAACAAAACCGCTGTAAACGATAACAAGATAAATGAGCTGACTGCGGGCATCCGATCGGCCATAGGTCTTTCCGCGAGGGCGTCCATGGTCTCAAATCTTCTCGATCAGGTCATGGAGCAGGCGGTCGAATTCCCGCTCTATCAGCTGCAACTTGTGACTATCTATAATATCGACACTATCGACCCCGCCTCGTTTGGCGATAGCTTCGACTACGACGGGTTTGAATATGCGCTTCCCGTGTTAAAATAACCGAACGAAAGGATGAATATAATGGCAAAGCTGTTTTCTCTTGAAGGCATCACCGCCGCAGTTAAAGCGATAAAAGATAAGGGTGTAGCCGCCTCGACCTCTGCCGCAAAAAGAGCGGTGAATTCAATGAGACTGACCTACAGAGCCGATAAGCCCTATGATAACGGCGCGGCACTCACCCCACCGATGGGTTGGTCGAGCTGGAATACCTTCAGAAATAAAATAGATGAAGAGCTGATATATGAAACGGCTCTCGCTATGAAAAACAGCGGTCTGCTCGACTGCGGCTATCGCTATATAAATATCGACGACTGCTGGCAGTCCTCGATGCGCGATGCCGACGGCAGGCTGCAAGGCGATTTTGTCAAATTCCCGAGCGGCATAAAGGCACTTGTCGAGCGCGTAAACGCTCTCGGCGCAAAGCTCGGCATATATACCTCAAACGGCACTCTCACCTGTGAGGATCTGCCGGCAAGCCTCGGTAACGAGGCTGTCGACGCAGATACCTTTGCCGAGTGGGGAGTGGAATACTTCAAATATGATTTCTGCCACAATGTGCCCATCCCGTCCAAAGCTCCCGATATCGAGAAAATAACCGTATCAAAGATCGGCAGCTCTGAGGAGAAGGCGTATTCGGCGCGCGAAGCCGTTCTCAGCGGTGAAGCCCGCATTGTTGACGACCCGAAGCTCGCAAGCGGATGCTGTATCACGGGTCTGTCTGCAAATGCAGGTAGATGTGATTTCAATAATGTTGTTGCCGACGGTGACGGCGAGTACATACTCACTTTGTGCATAAGGAAAAAGAATAATTGCAATAAGTATCTCGAGATAATCGTCAACGGCGAAGAGAGATACAAGACCACCTTGCCCGCCACTAAGAGTTTCACCCCCGACGGCAGGCATCAGGTGCGGATAAGACTGCGCGACGGTGTGAACACTGTCTCGATTTATAATCCCGTTGCCTCGAAGCAGGACAGCGCCGCAATTCAATATACGGATATGGGTGCGGAGCTTAAAAGAGCCACACGGCAGTACGCCGAGAAGCACGGCACGCCCGAGAAGCCGATAGTGTTCTCCATATGCGAATGGGGCTTCAATTTCCCGTGGCGCTGGGGCGCAAAGGCGGGCAATCTTTGGCGCACCACAGCCGATATCAAGCCGATGTGGGCGTCGGTTATCGGCATATATGAGATAAATGTGCTGCTCTATAAATACGCGGGTATCGGAGCGTGGAACGACCCCGATATGCTTGAGGTCGGCAACGGCGAGCTCAGTTACGAGGAGAACAAGGCGCATTTCAGCCTTTGGTGCATGATGGCCGCGCCGCTTATTCTCGGCAATGATATCAGGCATTTTGTGAAGCAGGACGGCACTCCGGACACGGCGAATCCCGTCTATTCCATAGTCGCCAATCGCGAGATGATAGCGGTAGATCAGGATGCTCTCGGCGTGCAGTGCCGCAGGATAAAGACCAACGGCGCCGAGGATGTGCTTGTCAAGCCGCTTGCGGGCGGCGAATTTGCAGTTTGCTTCCTTAATAAGGCAGGTTCTCCAACTCGAATGAAGCAGCCTGTCAGGGATATAATTTGCAGGACTTTTGTTGACACCCCGTTTGCCGAGGTATATACGGCGAGAGACCTTTGGAGCGGCAAAGAATTTGAAATCAGTGATAAGATCGAGGCGGCCGTGCCCGCACATGGCGTCAGAGTATTCAGAGTGAGGGCTAAATGATATGAATCACAACGCAAAATTAAACGGAGCGGGGGATTATTCTCTCCCGAATATAAGACTTGACCTGCGCCCCGAGGGCCTGCCCAAGGAGCTTGGCTATCTTTTTGACCTTGTAACGGTCGACGATGGGCTCGACTATATCGGTCACCCGGATTCCGTGCTGCTTAAAAACGGCGATATTTTGACCGTCTATCCCTCGGGTCACGGCAAGGGCGCTGTCAGAAGCAGGCTCAGCCACGACGACGGGAAGAGCTATACCGACAGCTTAATGAATCAGCCCGCCTCTTGGCAGACCTCACGCGAAACGCCGACGGTCTACCGCCTTGAATTCTCCGACGGCACGCCCGATAAGCTCCTTTTGGTCTCTGCAAACCCCGATTGGAACGACGGCTTAGGCTCGGTCGGCGGCTTCAATTTTTCGCTTTCGGATGATGAGGGCGAGCATTGGAGTGAATTTGAGCTTTGCTTCGGCAAAAAGGACGGCTATGATTACCTGCCGATCGTTGCCATGGCTTCGCTCACGAGGCTCAAGGAGGGCGGCAGATTTGTCGATAAATGGATGGGCTTTTTTCACGACCGCAATTTTGTGAATTACAAGACTATTCTGTCCTTTGAGGGCGGCAAGCCTGTTTGGAGCGTGCCTGTTCCGTATTTCGCCGAGCATCGCGAGATAGAGAAAGCGGCGAATATGTGCGAGGTTGAGGTTATACGCTCCGACTGCGGTAAGGGCGACGAGCTTTGCCTGATTGCACGCAGTAACGATAAAAATTATAATTCGCTCCTGTCGTTTTCGACCGACGAGGGCGAGACTTGGTCTGCTCCCGTCTTTGCTCCGAGCGCCCTGAACGGCGAGCGCCACAAGGCGGATTACACCTCGGACGGCCGACTTTTTATAACCATCCGCTCAATCGAACGCAGTCCCGAGAAGCTGATGAAATACGCCCCCGATAAAGCAGAACGGGGTTGGTTCAGCGAGGGCTGGGTCGCCTGGGTCGGCAGATATGAGGATCTGCACGGCGGCGAGGGTCAATACAGGATAAAGCTCGCCCATGTCTGCACCGAGGAGCACCTTGAGCCGCAGGAGGTGGCGGGCGACGACACCGGCTATTGCGGCAATGTCGTTTTGCCCGACGACACTATAGTCACCTCGACCTACGGTGCCTTCGGCGAACGCAACGCCGACAGCGGGCTCAAGACCTATGTCGTCTCCAAACGCCTTCGCCTTGCGGATATTGACCGCCTTGCCGAGTGGGAGAAACTAAACTGAAAGCGGGTCATGGACTGATATGATAAGCGAAAGCGGAATTTGGACTTGGGGTCATAGGCTTACTGAGTGACAATGTATGAGGAAACAGTATGAGTGTTATAAAAAATGAGATACCCATTCTTGAGTTTGATACAGATCGAACCGCAGTCATCAGCCCCGTGCATGAAGGGCTGGATTTGAAGCTGCCGAAGAAATGTGTGTTTGCTTTCCTTGGTGAATACATAGATGCGTATGCCGACATGACCGATACCCGACAAGTATCGTGCTATATCAGCGCGACAAAGAATTATCCTATCTATGTAACGAAATATAAAAATGAGGAGATCGTGCTCTGCCAAGCTCCTGTCGGGGCTGCCGCCGCCGTGCAATTACTTGATTGGCTTATCGGCTACGGCGTGCGTGAGATAATTTCTGCGGGCAGTTGCGGCGCTCTTGAGAAATTTGAGGAGAGCACTTTCCTTGTGCCGTGCAAGGCGCTTCGTGACGAGGGAGCTTCATACCACTATGCACCCCCGTCTCGCTTTATTGAAATTGATGAAGCGGTTAGAAAAGCAATCGAAAAGACCATTCTTGAGCACGGCATGAAGTATCAAGAAGTCGTTACATGGTCTACCGACGGTTTCTACCGTGAGACGAGAGATATGGTAGCATATCGCAGAAGCGAGGGATGCTCTGTGGTGGAGATGGAGTGCTCTGCGCTTGCTGCGTGTGCCGCTTTCAGAAACACGTCTTTTGGGATGATCCTTTATACAGCGGACAGCCTTGCCGATGTCGATAAATATGACGCGAGAAATTGGGGCGGTGACGCATACGAGTATGCGCTTACGCTTTGCCTCGATTCCGTGCTTGAATTATAAGGTGTTTTGCTAAGAGCGCACCGAGGGCTGACATAAAAATATTGCATATGCAAAGAAAAGGATATTTTGTTATGGAAGAATTGATTTTGACGCGGCCTGCAAGTGAATACGCGGGTCAGATCGCCGAATACAGACAAGAGTTTCTTGACGCGGGCGATTCTATGGGCGGAACGGGCCCTCTCAGGCGGACAGAGGATACCGAAGAATATATAAAAGTCTGCATAGATTATGAAGACCCGAAAAATGTTCCGCCTCATTTGGTTCCCGCTACGCAATTCCTGTGCATCCGTAAGGCTGATAACAAGCTGGTCGGGATGATCCAGGTAAGGCATTGCTTTGATGACTATCTTGAAAAATACGGAGGTCATATCGGTTATTCGGTAAGACCGTGCGAACGCCGCAAAGGCTACGCCAAGGAAATGCTCGGAATGGCTCTACAGTTTTGCCGTGAGATCGGGATTGATAAAGTGCTTGTCTCTTGTGCCGACGGAAATATCGGAAGCGAAAAGACTATCCTTGCAAACGGCGGCGTTTATGAATGCACAATACACGAGCCTGATGAGGACATAGATCTGAAAAGGTTTTGGATAACGCTGTGATTCTATTATAACCTCTCTGCGGAGAGGTTTCTTTTATACGGCAATATAAAACGGCGTGACCGTAGCCACGCCGTTTAGCAAAGTGTTTTATTTTTTGCTGCTGTTTAAGTGCTCTTTAACTATATAGACCGGGCGGTTTTTGACCTGCACATACATCTTTGAGAGGTATTCGCCGACTATACCGAGGCTGAATAGGATAAGTCCGCCGACAAGGAGCAGCAGCACTATCACCGCCGAATAAGAGGGGATAGCGGCGTTTGACCCGTATTTCATGACCAAGATCACTATCAAATAAACGAGCGAGCCGAGCGCCGATAACAGCCCGACAAAGGTCGATATTTTCAGCGGCGTTGTAGAGAAAGCGAAAATGCCCTCGAAAGCATATTTTGTCAGCTTTTTAACGCTCCATTTTGACTCGCCGCTTTCCCGTTCGGCGACTGTGTAGGGGATGTACTTCGTGTTGAAGCCCACATAGCTGAAAATTCCTTTAGAGAATCTGTGAAATTCCGTCATTTGCAGCACGGCATCCACCATTGTGCGCTTCATCAGGCGAAAGTCTGAGGCGCCGTTGACAAATTCAACGTCGGAGATCTTGTTGATGAGCTTGTAAAACGACGATTTCAGGAATGAGATCGCGGCGCTCTCCTTGCGTTTATCCTGATAAGCAGTGACGCAGTCGATATCCGCATCCGAATTCATCACGTCGAGCATTTCGAGCACTACCTCGGGGCGCTGCTGGAGGTCGGCGTCAATAAGACACACAAGGTCGCCCGTCGATTTAGTTAGTCCTGCGTAAATAGCGGCCTCTTTGCCGAAATTGCGGCTGAAGCTGATAACTTGTATATTGCTGTTATCCTTTTCGTCGTCATAGAGCTTCTTGAGCCTTTGATAAGTCTTGTCCTTGCTGCCGTCGTTGACAAATACAAATTCGCAATCCTCCACCTTTCCGTCAAAGACCCGCTTTACTTCGCTGAAGAATTTCTCGACGTTGCCCTCTTCGTTATAGCACGGAATAATTAAAGATAATCTCATTTCTCTGACATCTCCTTATCGAATTCACTTGCCCATTTGTCGAATTCCTTGCAGTCAAGGAATTCAAAGGTGATGTTTTGATCTAGCCCGTAAAAGAGCTTGTATCTTGTGTTCCAGGGCTTTTTATCAGGGTCGCCCGTCCAGACATACGCCTTGTGCGGCAGTTTGCAGAGGGTCACGGTCTCGTAGCCCGCCTCCGCCTGCTTTACGGCGTATTCATTTCTCTTTACATCATAAGAATGAATGGGTACATATATGACGAGCATGAATATGAGCATTGTCGCTCCCGCCGCGGAGAACGCCGTATTCATTGTGAAAACTTGCCGTTCACTCAGCGAAACGATGTCCGTTATATAATCGAATAAGCATACGCAGAAGATGATGCCGATGAAATACGGCGGGAAGAAGCACCTCGGCCCGATGGGATTGACAATGAGCAGGGGAGCGATGAGCACGGGAATGCTCAGAAGCATAAACAGGCTCTTGAGCATCTTGTTTCTGTCCTCAATGCAAATGATGACGAGGGCAAAAACGGTGCAAAAATGCGCAAGCACCGCTAAAAGCGCAATGAGATTGAATACAGCTGTGCCTCTGCCGCCAGCAAGCAGCATGAGAGGTCTCTTCAGGAGGATCAACGCAAATGAAACAATATTTATAATTATTGATACCTTTGCCGCTTTTTGTTTTTTGCCGTAATTGCTGTCCTTGATAAATATAAATGCAAGTGCCGAGCACAAAACGGTCACGGCAAGGATCATCGGAATGTTATTGACAAAGTAGTGCGTTACTATGGTGTTCACATGGGTTATCAATGTGTTGAGCAGACCTTCGCTAATTGCAGTTGAGCGGTAGCCGTCCTTTGCGCCTACAATTTCAACGTATACAGAGTTTGAAAACATCAAAGCCGTCCCCGCTATGCAGCCCGCAAGGTGGGTAAGCTGCACAGCAAAGAATCGCCTGTATTTGACGAAAGAAAAAATAATTACCGCAGCGGAGAGAGCCAGACCGTAGATAGTCACATTCTCCATAAACAGCGAGGCGGTGAAGCCCGTAACAGCTGTTACGATCGGCAGAAATTTGTTGTATTGCGGTGCCCCGTCCTCAAAAATATTCCTTACGATTATCAGATAAAGCACAAGGAGCAGAATGGGCGGGATATAATTTGAGAAGCCTGCAGTCCATACAACCGACTGCGCCCAGATGGTTTTGGGAGTCAGCAGAAACAGAGTAAAGGCAAGCGGCAGAGTGGCAAATCTGTCTGAGCCCGAGTAGAGCTTCGGGAAGACACAAACGCACACAAGCGAAAAGGCTGTGACAATGATATCAAGCAGCTTGCTGCGGGTGAGCGCCATGGCAAGCAGATTGCCTGCATATCTGCCGTTGTAGTTGTCAAAATGATTTTTCAGCCGCTCGATTCCGATCTCGCTGCCCCACGCCCAATCATCGCCTGAGTATGGGAATAGGAATGCGAGCAAGGCGAAAACGGCAAAGGCAATTAAAGCGAAGACGAAGCAACGCTTGCGGGTAATATTATTTGATTTTAACATACACAATCTCCTCGAATTAATTTCATAAAATGACATTAATATTCGGGAATTATAGCAGAGATTGACATTAAAGTCAATACAGTAAATGTTAATATTTGTTAACAGACAATTGACTTTACGGCTTTCACGCATAAAATAAAGGCTGTTGCCGATAAGCAACAGCCGTATATTTATCACTGTATTCAATTTTATTTTGCTCGCAGCCGCCGCCATTTTTGGCTCATATCGCCATGATCTGCGGTTTTTCGGCTCTTGCAGTTTTCTTTATTACTGAAGCTGCCGCGAGTAACACCGCTTTTTAGCTGTCGGCTTCGGCTGCGAGCTGTGATGCCGCTTGGTACATCGGGTATCGCCGCCTTTCCTTTATTCGGTTACCATCTTTTTGACCTGTGACGGACAAATCTATGGTTAAGAGGTTTCGGGAAGTATCTCATCTTCCTTTCCTCGCCTTTACTATATCACATTGTTTGTGCAATGTCAATAGTATTTTTGATAAATGTTGAAAATATTTATAAAATCCGTGCTTATCATTATTTGCTATTGACTAAATAGCGAGAAAAGGTTAAAATATAACCAGTGAAATGAAAGGATAAATTGCGATGAACGAAGAATACACTCCCGATATCGTCAGCATCGTTGACGAGGACGGCAAAGAGCATATTTTTGAGGAGCTTGACAGGATAGAGACCGACGGCGGCCGCTATGTGGCGCTCCTGCCGCTGCCTGAGTCGCCAGACAAAATAACCGAGGGCGATGACGAGCTTATCATTCTCAAAGTCGAGGAGGAGAACGGCGAAACATATCTCTGCCCCATTGAGGATGACGAGGAATTCAACGAGGTCGGCTCCGCGTTTGAAGAGAGACTTGCTGAGATGTTTGATTTTGAAGAGGAAGAATAAATAGTTCTATGGCAGCGCCCTGCCTTGTGCGATAGATTTACGGTCAATATGTAACCCAACACACTTTAATTAGGGAGCCGCTCTCCGATGATGGATTGCAGACCTCCCGCCCTCGGGCGGACGAAGGGAGCGTGAGAGCTTCGGGAGGCACCCACCTGCTTAACCGCAGGTTACTTTCGGCCGTATACGGCTTGGCGGGGCGATGTTTGATTATCGGAGGATGCAAGAAGTGCAGAAGTTATTTAATGCCGATCTGCTTGATATAGTTCCGCTCGAGCGGGGCTTTACTTACGCTTGCAGAGAGACGCTGCCCGAGGGCGGCGACGCGGTGATGTTTTATCTCTACAATCAGGAGATCGACCTGTTTGAAAAGATACCGATAATTTCATATATAAAGTATAAATTCGGCGATAATGCGGCGGTGATCGCCCGTGAGCTCGGCGACTTTGTCACCTGCACCGTTGCCGTTATGAGCAATTCGCGAGTCGTTTCATATCAGGACGGCAGGCTCCTCGTTATCGGCAACGGGGGAGAAATAGTCTCCGAATGCAGCGTGGAGTATCTCGATAACCCCGCTTGCTCGCCCGCCGTGGTCGGCACCGACCTGTGGCTCGCCGTACCCGATTCAAACGCCATAATCAATTATTCTGTCAAGCATAACCGCACCGAATTCCGTATAGGCAGCCCGAGCGCAAAGGCTTTTTGCCACCCGACCCATATCTCTGTATATGATAATAAGCTCTTTATCTGCAATGCGAATTCATATAAGATAAGGACTATAGGTCTTGATAATTATACCGATGCCGATTACTGCGTTTTTAACGAGCCGGTTTATAAATATTTCCGTGTCGGCGATGTTGAGTATGCGGTCATGCAGTCCGGCGTATACAGCCTGTAAATTCCGTTCGGCGTCTCTCGGAGGCGCCGTTTTTGTTATTTTTTCTTAATAGTTCCGTAAGTCCTTTGAAGAAATGCCGCCTTATACTGTTGACAGTAAAGGCGGTGTTTTTATATTATGAAAAAGGGCGTTAAATACTTTTTGCTCCTTCTCGGCGCGGCGGCGATCCTCGTTTCGGGAGTGACATTATTTATTACAAACAGACAGTTTAAGCTCGACAGATACAGCGCAAGGAACTTTACGGCGATATCGGTTGATGAATTGAAAAACGACGGCCGTGTTACGTTTGACAGGTCGCTGATGCTTGTGAACGGCGAGCATTCGCTGCCGGAGGACTTCGTTCCGACGGTCGTTAAATTCGAGAATACCGAGGCTTATCTTGACGAATGCGTTTTGCAGAGCTTCTCGGTGCTGCGTGAGACGGTCAACGATAAATTCGGTCAAAAGCTGCTTATAATGAGCGCTTACCGCGACTCGGAGCATCAAAAGGAGATATATGACGCCGATAACGACGGCGTTGCCGCAAAGCCGGGTACAAGCGAGCACGAAACGGGCCTCGGCATTGATGTCTATGTAAAATATTATGCCGGCAAGGGCTTCCTTAAATCCGATGAGGGCAAATTTGTCAATAAGCATTGCGGCGAATACGGGTTTATAATCCGTTATCCCAAGCACAGGAAAAGCATCACCGGCTACGACTATGAGCCGTGGCACATCCGTTATGTGGGTCAGCCGCATTCGTCGCTGATAAGCGATAACATCCTGACTCTTGAGGAGTATTTGGACAGCCTTAAAATCGGCGAATTCTATTCGTATGACGGCTATGTAATTTCAAAGCAAAGCGGCGCTGAATTGCAGATGCCGAAAGAATTCGGCAGCGCCGTGATATCGCCCGACAACTGCGGTAATTATATCGTGACAGTCAAGCTGTAATAAATTAGCTCATCCTCGGTCATACATTGTCCTGCTTTTGCATACGCTATAGCAAAGCGAAAATTTCAATGTAATTCGGAGGATGAGCGATGGCGAGCAACAATATTTACCGTGATATAGCCGCAAGAACCGGCGGTGATATCTATATCGGCGTTGTCGGCCCTGTGCGGACCGGCAAATCAACATTTATCAAAAAATTTATGGAGACGATGGTGCTGCCGAATATTGAGGATCCCCAGCGCCGTGAGAGAGCGAATGACGAGCTGCCGCAATCCTCCGGCGGCAAAACGATAATGACCACCGAGCCGAAATTTATACCCGAGGACGCCGTTGAGATAGCGCTGCCCTCAAATGCAAAAATGAAGGTGCGCATGATCGACTGCGTCGGTTATATCGTGCCGTCGGCTCTCGGCTACATTGAGGATGAAAGCCCGCGCATGGTCAAAACGCCTTGGTTTGACAACGAGATACCGTTCAATATGGCGGCGGAGATAGGCACTCAAAAGGTGATCACCGAGCATTCAACGATCGGGCTTGTCGTTACAACCGACGGCTCGATAAGTGATATCCCGAGAGGCGAATATGCCGAGGCCGAGGCAAGAGTGATAAACGAATTGAATGAGCTCAATAAGCCGTTTGTCGTGCTGCTCAACTGTAAGGAGCCGAAGTCGCAGGCGGCGCAGGAGCTTGCCGCAAAGCTGACGGATAAATACTCCGTGCCAGTCATGGCGGTGAACTGCCTTGAACTGGCTCAGAATGAGATAGTTGATATACTCTCGCAGGTGCTGTGCGAATTTCCGCTTAAAGAGATAAAGGTAGATCTGCCCGGCTGGATAACGGGTCTTGATAAGACTCACTGGCTTCGCAGCAGCGTATTCGGCGAGATAAGCGCCGCGGCAGCAAAGCTCCGCAGAGTGCGCGATATCAAAAAGTTCACCGACGGTGTTTCGGAATGCGAATATGTCGGCTCGTCGTCAGTCGGCAGCATGGATCTTGCGACGGGCAGCGCAAAGATAATCGTCAATCTGCATCCGTATCTGTTCTTTAAAATTCTTGAGGAGGAAACGGGAGTAGCGGTCTGCAATGAGCAGGAGCTTATGCAGCGTATGAAGGAGCTTTCGCAGGCGCAGAGCGGCTATAAACGCATCCGTGACGCCCTCGATGAGGTGGAAGCGACAGGCTACGGCATTGTCCTGCCTGATATCGACGACCTGACGCTTGAGGAGCCGGAGATAGTGAAGCAGGGCGGACGATACGGAGTTCGACTCAGGGCGAGCGCGCCGTCGCTGCACATAATGAAAGCGAATATTCAGACGGAGGTCGCGCCGATAGTCGGCTCGGAGTCACAGTCCGAGGAACTGATAAAATATTTGCTCAAGGAGTTTGAAGAGAATCCGGCGATGATCTGGGAGTCAAATATTTTCGGCACTTCGCTGCACGAGCTCGTCAATGAGGGGCTTCACAATAAGCTCTATCGTATGCCCTCGGACGCCAGAGCCAAGATACAGGAGACGCTTGAGAGGATAATTAATGAGGGATGCAGCGGGCTTATCTGCATAATTCTTTGAATTCTGCCGTCGGCTTTTGAGGAGTCGGCGGCATTTTTGCGTCTTTAGGCAGTAAAAATCACATATTTTCGGTACTTTATTCCGATTAAAACTTGCATATTATGTCTGAAAGTAATATAATATAATAAATTTATTATTATATATTATGGGGTGCTGTTATGAATTCGATAAAACTCGGAGCTCAGCTCTACACTTTGCGTGATTTTATTCAGAACTATGAGGACTGTGAAGCGACCCTCAAGTATCTTAACGGCATCGGCATAAACGTGATACAGATATCGGGCATCGGTCCCATCCCCGCCGAGAGAGTCGCATATCTGTGTGAGAAGTATAATATGGATGTCTGCGTTACCCATGTTCCTTTTGACAGAATGCGTAATGACCTTGACACTCTGATGAAGGAGCATAAGATGCTCGGCTGTGATACCATCGGCCTCGGAAGTATGCCCGAGGAGTTTCGCGGTGATGCCGGTGCACTCGGCGAATTCATCAGAATAACAAGCGAGATCGGCAAGCGTATGCATGAGAACGGCTTGCATTTCGCTTACCACAATCATGCGTTTGAGTTTGCTAAGCTCGATAACGGCAGACGTATTTATGATTTGCTTATCGAGGAGACCCGCCCCGAGGAATTCGGCTTCATCGGCGACACCTATTGGTATCAGTACGGCGGCGTGAATCCCTGCGATTATATCGAGAAGATAGCGGGCAGAATGAAAGTGTGCCACTTCAAGGATTATAAATTCGCAGGTGATAAGCCGACCTTCGCCGAGATAGGCACTGGCAACCTCAATCTCGACGCCATTTACAACACCTGCAAGCGCACCGGTGTTAAATATATAGTTATCGAGCAGGATGTCTGCGAGATCGACCCCCGCGAATCAATGGCGATAAGTTATAAGAATCTGCAAGACATAGCTAAAAGGAATGACGGATAAATGAAGCGTTCACCTCTTACTGTTACGGTGCTCACCGATACTCACCTCTATTCGCTCAAAAACGGATTTGAGGGCAAGGCATACGACAGAGCCAATTCAAAAAGCCAGATATTGCTTGCCGAGAGCGGCGAGGTGCTTGATGCTGCGTTTGCTCAGATATTGGCGGATAAGAGAAGCAATATAGTGCTTATCTGCGGCGATCTTACAAGCAACGGCGATCTTGAGTCTCACAAAGAAATGATCGCAAAGCTTCGCCGCCTTAAAGAGTCGGGCAAGAGAGTTTATGTGATAACCGCCACTCACGATTTCAGAAAGAACGGGGTTACGTCGGCTTACAGAGGCGACGAAAAAATCGAAGTGCCCACCGCTACCCGCGATATGCTCTTTGATATGTACCGCGAATTCGGTCCGAATGAAGCAATTTCCGTTCACCGCGAGAGCATGTCATATGTTGTTCAGTTAAGCGACGGCTACCGCCTCTTTGCGCTGAACGACGATACAAATAAAAACGGCAAGAGCGGCTTCTCCGACGAATGCTTTGAATGGATAACCGCCGAAGCCGAGCGTGCAAGGCGCGACGGTCAGATGATAATAGCCATGACCCATCACCCGCTCATTGCGCCGTCGCCGATATATGCGATGATAGGCAAGGGCGATATGCTCGGTGATTATGAGGCTCGTATTGAGCAGCTTGCAGATATCGGCGTCAGCTTTATTTTCACGGGTCATACCCACATTCACAATATCTCGGATCATTGCAGCAAGAGGGGCAACCGTCTCTATGATATTTGCACCGGCTCGCCGATAGGCTACCCCGGAGTTATGAGGACGGTTACTTTTGCGGATGACGTCGATATTACCACCGATTATGTCTCGGAGCCGCAATCTTTCCGTGACAAGGGTATCAAACTTTATGACGCTCTCGGGCAACAGCTTATAGGCATAATCCGCAGCATGATAGAGGTCGCCGCCACGGATGTGGACAGGCTCGCCGATATGGCTGTCTCTATCAGCATCAAGCCGAAGCTCGTGTATAAATTCGGCTGGATAATCAAGCCGATATTCAAATTTCTGAATTCTCTTAAAGTCAGCACAGTCGCAAGGTGGACTAAAAAAGAAACAGGTCTTAAAAAAGAGGACTATGCGGATATCAAGGATGTCAAAGTCGTGGATATCATAACCGAACTTGTGCTCAATCTCTACGGCGGCGAGAGCAAATATCCGCCCGAAACTCCTGTTTATAAAATAACAGTCGGGCTGCTGCATATCTTTGACAGCGTCCTCGGCATACTTCGTGTCAATATGAAGAAAATAACAAAGGTCGCCGGCAGCGCCACGGAGCTTATAGAACCGCTTCTCTATAACGCAAATATAGATTCCTACACGGCGAAACTCCCAATACCGCGGTATTATCCGCAGGGTGAGCAGGGGGAGATAGTTGAGAAGCCCGCTACGTCCGAGACGGTCAAAAAGAGTAAAAAGGGCTTGCCGCTGATAATTGCCGCGGCGCTCATTCTGATAGTATTCCTGCCTGTTTGGTTGCTGCTTATCCTCATAGGATTCCTGTCAAACAGCGTTAAATACCGTGATAAACTAAAATAACATAAGGGTGATATGATGAAACCGCCTAAAATAGATGTGTGCATCGAGGGTTATGATACCGATCAGACCGATTTTTATATCAATAATCTCATTGAGCAGCATGATTCGGATACAAAGCGCCTAGCACAGCTCCAAAAAGAGAATGCCGAGTTGAGAGCCGATTTTGGTTCGCTCATGTCGGTAATGAAACAGATGATTTCGAAGCTCGACACCGTGGAATCAAGGCTTGCGGCCATTGAAACCGCGCTTGGGATAACTGCCGAGCAGCGGCGCGCAGAGCCGCAGGCGGAGAAGTCTGTTTCGCCCAAAGAGATCGAGCGGCAGGATATCGACCGTGCCGAGGTTGCCGAGAGGCTTGACGGCATAAGGAACAGTATAGGCTCGCTTAGGGCGATTCTGAATAAATAAGTTAAATTTTTACGCTTTTTTAATGAACTGTTAAAGTCTTTTCGCTTTAATATGTCATAGGAATGTGTAAGGAGGTCCGAAGAATTTGAATAATAACGGTAAAACCGCTAAAACGGCCAAGAAGCCGAAGAGCCCCAAGAATCTGACTAAAAAAGCATATATTCTATGGGGTATCCTTGCTACCTGTGTGCTTACGGTGCTTGTCGTTGTGACAACGGTGCTTGTGAGCGCGATAGTCTATGTCAAGGGCGACCTCGTGGTCAACCTCGATGAATATAAGGCGAATCAGAACCAAACCTCGTTTGTCTATGCATATGACAAGAGCGGGGCTACGGTGGAGCTTGCAAGGCTTCACGGCGAGGAGGACAGAGTCTGGGTCGACCTCGACGATATGTCGCCTTACCTCAAGGAAGCATTTATCGCCCTTGAGGATACGAGATTTATGAAGCATCACGGTGTTGACTGGATAAGGACCTTCGGCGTTATTATTAAACCGAAGAATATCGGTCAGGGCGGCTCAACCATCACTCAGCAGCTTATAAAGAATATCACCAACAATAAAGAGGTCACGATAGTCAGAAAGTACCGTGAGATACTTATGGCGCTGAACCTTGAGGAGAATTACAATAAAGATGTTATACTCGAGGCTTATCTCAATACTCTTTATCTCGGCAGCGGCTGCTACGGAGTTAAGACGGCGAGCGAGAAGTATTTCGGCAAGGACGTTAGCGAGCTTGACGCGGCCGAATGCGCCTGCCTTGCGGTTATAACAAAAGCACCGACGAAGTATAATCCGCTTCTCAACCCTGAGGAGAACTTAAAGAGAAGAAATCACTGCCTCAAGCTCATGTATGATGAGGGCAAAGGTTGCCTTAATGAAGAAGAATATAATGCGGCTACCACTGAGAATTTGATCTTCACCAACAGCCCCGATTATGTCCCCAGCGATAAGATAAAGGATACCAAGACCGCAAATGAGGAAGAGAAGGTTATAAACAGCTTCTACGTCGACTATGTTATCCAGGCTGTCAGAGACGACCTTATGGAGAAATACGGCTACTCGAAGCAGCAGGCGACCAATCAGATATATTACGGCGGACTTAAGATCTACACCGCGGTTGACCTCGATGTGCAGGCAACTCTTGAGGATGTCTATGTCAACAGGAAGTCTTTCCCCGATATGGTGAGCAAAAAGGACGGCTCAAAGGTTCAGTCCGCAATGACTATCATGGATTATCACGGCAGGATAGTTGCAATGGTCGGTCAGGCAGGCGCAAAAACGCAGAACAGAGGTCTCAACAGAGCTGCAAATTCCTATCGTCAGCCGGGTTCGACAATAAAGCCGCTTGCGACCTATGCGCCCGCTATTGATATGAATATCTACAATTATTCGAGCATGATCAAGGACTATGCTATCGCTGTCAACGGTTCGCTTTGGCCGCACAACGTCGATAAATCGCTCGGATCGGGCAACAACGTCACGGTCAAATACGCTATTCAGAAGTCGCTGAATACCGTGCCCGCAAGGATAATCAATTACGATGTTGGCATTGATAATTCGTTCAACTTCCTGAGAGATAATTTCCACCTCTCGAGGCTTGACGAGAAAGAGGACAGAACTCTTTCGCCGCTTGCGACCGGCGCTCTTACCAACGGCACGACTACCGTTGAAATGGCGGCGGCATACGCCACATTCGGCAACGGCGGCCTCTATTACAAGCCCTATGCGTATTATAAAGTAACCAACAGCAGCGGCAGCGAGATAGTCCTCAGCAATGAGAATCCCGCAAGCCAGCGTGCGATATCCGAGGAGACCTCCGACATAATGTGCGAGCTGCTTCAGACGGTCGACACGAGCTACTACGGCACCGCCTCCAATGTCCGCAAATTCCAGATAATGGCCAAGACCGGCACCACCAGCAGCGATAAGGACCGTTGGTTCTGCGCGGGCACTCCGTATTATGTTGCGGCGGTTTGGGTCGGCTTCGACAGCCCCGAGACCCTGAACGCCTCCGTCAACCCCGGCGGCAAGATATTCTTCAGAGTGTTCGACGATATCCACAAGGGTCTGGACGCCAAGCAGTTCCCGAAGAGTAGCGGCACGGTCGAGAAGAGCTTCTGCTCGCGCACCGGCAAGCTCGCAAGCTCAAACTGCGGCTCAACGCAAAAGGGCTGGTATAAGATAACGAGCCTGCCCGCCGTATGCACCTCGTGCTCCAGCAGCTCAAGTTCATCTGTTATTGAGGCGGCGAGCAGCGCCGTGAACGATATTGCAAACAACATTAACGATGTTATCAACGGTTTAATAGGCGAAAGATAAAACGACTGCGTAGTTTGTCTTGTGCAGACTACGCAGTTTTAAGAAATGAGATGTTTATTTGGTAATAATGGCAGTCGATTACGGCGATGTGAGGACTGGAATAGCTGTCTGCGACAAACTGGAGATGTTGGCTTCGCCCGTATGCGTTATAACTCAGCGCGACCCCGAAAAGTTGATTAAAGAGATAACCGAGCTTGCCGCAAAATACAAGGCAGAGCGCTTTGTGGTCGGCTTGCCGAAGAATATGGACTCCTCAATAGGGGAGAGGGGGCAGAAATGCACCGCCTTTGCCGAGGCTCTCGAGAAATTCAGCTCGATCGAGACGGTCATGGTCGATGAGAGGCTCACTACCGTTATCGCTCACAATGCCCTGAATGAAACAAATGTCAGAGGCAAAAAGCGTAAACAAACCGTTGACAAGGTTGCTGCGGTTGTTATACTGCAAAGCTACATAGATTCACGCACCCACGGCTAAAATCCTGTCAAGTGAGCCGCCGCACACGCATATTATTAATTATAATTAATATGTGCGGAGTGATTTTATGAAGATAGTTGCACCGAGGCAGCTCAAGGTGAAGCTGATGCTTTTCTCGGCTCTGTGTATCATTTTGGCGACGCTTACCGTCGGCAGCCGTCTTGTCACAATGAATGACGCTGTTGATGCGGCGGCAACAAGCCTCGGCGAATACACTGTTGTAATTGACGCGGGTCACGGCGGCATTGACGGAGGCACGAGTGCGGCGGACGGCACGCCCGAGAAAACGCTGAATCTGCAGATAGCCGAGAAGCTCAGGCTCATGCTCGACGCGATGGGCGTTAAGACCGTGATGACCCGCAGTGATGACGATTCGATCCATGATCCGTCGGCGACAACTATCCGTCAAAAGAAAATATCCGATATAAAAAACAGGCTCAAGATAATCGAGAATACCGATAACGCAGTGTTCGTCAGTATTCATCAAAACCATTTCGGTGACTCCAAATATCACGGAACTCAGGTGTTTTACTCCAAAAACGACCCGGGCTCCAAGATGCTTGCCGAGGCTGTTCGGGCGCAGATAATCACAAATCTTCAAAAGGATAACACTCGTGAAGTTAAGCAAAGCGGCACGGAGATATATCTGCTGTATCATGCGAATGTGCCCGCCGTTATGGTCGAGTGCGGCTTCCTCTCAAACGCCGAGGAGACCGCTAAACTAAAGGACGAAGGCTATCAGCGTGAGCTGGCGTTCCTCACGGCGCTCGGCGTTGTGGAATACCTCAGCGGCCGCTGATTATTATAAAAGGATTCAGTTAAACGATTCGGAGGCTAAAAATGGCTCAGAAGTCAAAAACATATTATATTTGCAGCCAGTGCGGCTATGAGAGCGCAAAATGGTATGGCTGCTGCCCCGGCTGCGGCGAATGGAATACAATGAATGAGGAGCAACGCACCCCGCAGCAGCAAAAGAAAAGCACCCCGTCCGCTTCGGGCGGTGTGTTTGCTCAGAGGATAAACGAGATATCCGCCGATGATGAGATAAGATTTCATACGGGCATGACCGAGCTTGACCGTGTGCTCGGCGGCGGTATTGTCAAGGGCTCGCTTGTGCTGCTCAGCGGCGACCCCGGCATAGGCAAGTCCACTATTCTGCTGCAAATATGCGAATACCTCGGTCAAAATCTTGAGATTTTGTATGTCTCAGGCGAGGAATCCGCAAGGCAGATAAAGCTCAGAGCCAAGCGCCTGGGCGTTTCTACCGAAAAGCTCTCTATAATGTGCCAGACGGATGTTGAGGCCATTGTCGAATATATCAAGGCCGAGAAGCCGCAGCTTGTAATAGTCGATTCGATACAGACCATGTGCGTTTCGGAGATAAATTCATCGCCCGGCAGTGTCACCCAGGTCAGAGAATCGACCAATTTATATATGCACTGCGCCAAGAGCCTCGGAATACCTACTATCGTGGTCGGTCATGTCAATAAGGACGGCAACATAGCGGGCCCCAAGGTGCTTGAACATATCGTCGACTGCGTTCTCTATTTTGAGGGCGAACGCCACCTGTCATACAGAATCCTCAGAGCGGTCAAAAACCGCTACGGCTCAACAAACGAGATCGGCGTATTTGAAATGCTTGATAAGGGCCTTGTTGAAGTGCCGAACCCCTCGCTCATGCTTATTTCGGGTAAGCCGAAGAATACGGCGGGCACTTGTATAGCCTGTGTTATGGAGGGCAGCCGCCCGATACTCGCGGAGGTTCAGGGGCTTGTTTCCTCGACCAACTACGGCAACGGCAGGCGTATGTCAAACGGCTTTGATTATAACCGAATGTCGATGTTGCTCGCCGTGCTTGAGAAGCGCTCGGGCTACTTTTTCAGCAACAGCGACGCCTACGTCAATGTCGTCGGCGGGCTTCGGCTTGATGAGCCTGCGACCGATCTTTCCGTTGCGATAGCGCTTATTTCAAGCCTTAAGGATGTTCCCGTGCGTGATGATACGCTCGTTATCGGTGAGATCGGGCTCGGCGGTGAGCTTAGGACGGTTTCCTATTGCGAACAGCGTATCAAAGAGGCCGAACGTCTCGGCTTCAAACGATGCATTATACCCCGTCATAATCTGAAAACTCTTTCGGACGGCTTCAAGGGTAATATTGAAATCGTAGGTGCGTCAAATGTCAACGAAGCTTTCAATGCCGCGATATGAAGAGCGTTTCATCGCTCGACCGAATCTGCCGGATGGCAGGGTGCTGAGCGTTGCCCTCGGCAGGGGAGCAGGGGAGGCGGCGGAAAAGCTGCGCTCCCTCGGTATAAATACATGGATGATATCGCCTGATACACGGCTTCCCGAGCCTATTAACGCCCATGCAGATATTCAGCTGCTGCACCTCGGCGGAAATAACATTTTCTGCCATAAGGGATTTTTTGCCACAGGGGAGTGGCGGTTAAAATTTAATCTGGTCGAGATTGAGGGAGTAATTGGCAATTGCTATCCGTCGGATGTTCGCTTAAATTGCACATTAATCGGAGATAAGCTGATATGCAACCCCAAGACCGTTGCGCCCGAAGTGCTCAAATTCGCAGATGAAAATTCTATAAAGGTCATATCGGTCAATCAAGGATATGCACGGTGCTCGGTTTGCGTAGTTAGCCCGAATGCGCTCATGACCGACGACAACTCCGTGGTTGCAGCCGCTCAGAATTTTTTTGATGATACTTTGTTCATTTCCAAAGGCTCCATTCGATTGAGCGGATACGGTTACGGCTTTATCGGCGGTTGCTGCGGCAAAATTGATAAAGATACCATAGCGTTCAACGGGATGATCGAGAGCCACGTTGACCATAACAGGATTTATGATTTTATGCAGCGTAATAATATGAATATAATCGAGCTGACTAAAGAGCCGCTGACCGATATCGGCGGTATAATACCGCTTACCGAGTCAGCAGCCCGTAATACATTATAATATATAAGGAAATAGGTACAATCCAAAAGCCTTGAGTCGATTTCAATATTTTGCTGTTAACCCTCCCCTGAATTACACAAAACATTAATACATCAGCTTAAAGCCCTGTGCATTTTGCACAGAGCTTTATTTTTTTGCTTGAGAGGGTGTAGGAGCTTCCAGCCGCGATACAACGGGCGGAACGTTCTGTGGGAACTCTCCGGCATTGTATCGGCAGCGGCGCGCGCTGTGCAGCTCGTCACTCGTCGCTCATCAGCGCGTCCGCAATGATTTCGGGTGTGATTTTGCAGCTTGCCGCCCCTATTGGCAATCCCGCCCGCGGGCGGAAAAATGGGGGGCTACTACGACGCCCCCCATTGGGTCATTGGTCATTGGTCACGGCTCGTACAGTTAGCGCAGAAAGTGTATAGTTTTGTAGGGGCTTTGGGGCTATTTCTTATTCGGAAATATCTTTCTCGGCTCGTCTATTATGCCGAGAATATAGTCCGCTGTTGTGTTGTAGTAGATAGCTAATTCTTTTATTATGTGTGTTGGTATTTCTGATTCGCCTGCTTCCCATCTTCGGTATGTTGTTAAGTGTTTGTTTAGTTTTTTTGCTATGTCCTCTTGTCTTAGGTCTCGATCTTCTCGTAGGTCTTTTACTCTTTGGTATTTATACATGTTATCACCTCTTGATTATTTTACTAAAAAACACAAATTTGTGTTGACAAAAACACAATGTTGTGTTATTATTTAGTTGGTGATAACACATATTTGTGTTATGTTTGCCCATAAAATCTCTATTATGGGATTTATAGAATACAGAAATTTCATTAGAAAGGGGGTAATAAGAATGGTAGCAAAAGTAGTTGGCGTTCAGTCTGTTGATTTCACTGACAAAGACGGTAAGCCTGTTCAGGGTGCAAAAGTCCATTTTATCCGCGATATTGTACCTGATGAATCTGCTTACATTGTCGGCCAGGTTGCCGACACGCTTTTCATCCGTGCGGATTCTCCGCTGATTTCTACCGTTAAGGGCTTCAAGCTCGGCGCTCAGTATGATTTTGTATATGAGTGCCTCGGACGTCGTAAAACGTCACTTGTTGATATCAAAGCAATTGCTTGATATATTTCCTTTTCATTTTTCCATTTCTGAGAAAGGGGGTTTTACTGTGAATAAGTTGAAGAATCTTAGTCCGCAGAAGCGTTCAGCGCTTAAAAAAATCGGCTGTCTGTTTTGTGCTTTTTGTGTTTTTGCTCTTTCTGCTGTGTCTGCTTTTGCCGCAGACGGGGCAACCGGTGGTACTGGTTCAGAAGCTGTTAGCGCTGTTCAGTCTGTCTTCAACAACGTCACAGGTACTATTAACATCGGCAGTGTAGTTTCAATACTTGCTATAGTTGTTAGTGCTTGTGTCGGTCTTGTTCTCATGTGGTTTGGTATTCGTAAGGTTATCCGAATCATTATGGGCGCTTTCCGTAAAGGTAAGATTTCCGTTTAAGATGAGAGGGGGAGCGGTCATTTATTTGACCGTTCCTTTTCTTTTAGAGGTGATTTTTTATGTATAAGAAAGGACTTAGAAAGGCTCTGAATGTTGGCGGCGCTTTTGAAACTATTGAGTTTCGGCGGCGCTTTGCGAAAGAACACCCCTACTATTTTGATCCGTGCGGTACTCTCATTTTTTCGGGTCCGCAGGGGAGCGGGAAAACGCTTTCGGCGGTCGATTATGTGACCCGCTGTCTGAAAGATTATCCGCTCGCTATCCTTTGTACTAACACGGCTTTTATAGATATGCCTTTTAACTGCTCTTTGGCTGATGATGATAACGGCGGTAAAGTGGTTGTTGATAATCTCACCGGAGATGTAGTCACTCCGCAGTATGTAGCCGATCGAATTAATCGTGGAGACGGTTATTATGTCTGTATCGAGTATACTGGCCTTGACTGTCTTAAGTATGTTAACAACGGCGAATATGGCGTGATTTTCTTCATTGACGAATTTCACCTTGAGCTTAATTCGTTAGAGAGTAAGAACATTGATATTGATGTCATGGTTGAGATTTCACAGCAACGTAAACAGCGTAAACACATAGTTGGAACGTCACAGGTCTTTATGAGGCTTGCGAAGCCTCTTAGAGAGCAGATAAAAGATGTGGTAGCGTGTCATTGCCTGTTTGGTTGCTTTCAGTACAACGTTGTTATTGACGGCGAAAAAAGCACTGAAGAGGACGGCAAGTTGAAAGCAGTTGTTAAAGGTCGTTCTTTTTTCTTCCACACTCCAAAGATGTATTCAAGGTATGATACCTATGCGAAGATGAAGCGATATAATCAGGAGTGGCAGGGGAGAGCAAGAACGAATAATTTTGACTTATTCAAAAAGGAGATTTGATATGCAAGCTATTTATGATGTCTTAACGCCTATTTTGGTTCAGGCGGCTCAAATAGGTTTTTTTATTGCTTTAACCTCTACTGGTATTAGGATTCTCATTCGTGCCGCCAGTGGGCGTGATACGTGGATGAAATAGGGGAGGGGAGTATAAATGTTTTCAGATGCTCAACAGCGTTTTATTGCTTCTCTCGTTGCTTCCATGCGGAAAGAATATCCTTATTATCTCGCTTATTCCGATTTCCGTTCTTCGGGTTATGATGTGCCGCAGATATATGTCTTGTTTTCTGCTGACCCTATAACAGCTTCAAGCCCTTATAGATATGTCGTTCCTCAGGGTGTTAAATATTCTGTCATTACTGGCAATTATTCGAGTTATAATTCCAATAATGACCGTATTTCTGTAATGTCTTATAGTGGCGGTAACGTCTCTATTCCTGTTTATGAGTGGGTCTATTCCAATGCTGAGTATAGTGGGTCTGCAATTCAACCCGATGTAAATATGCTCTATGGGGGTGATTATAATGCTCAAATACAGACGGTTAATTTCTTCCTTATTGCTTGCGCTCTTTGTGTGCTTATATACGGGATTATTAACAGCTTCCGCAGAGGATAGCTCCAATGTTTGGGAACCTGATGGACGATATATTAGTAATTATAAATTAAATGATGTTCCTTCATCGTCTCCTAAACGATCTCCTTCAAAAGCTCCTTCTTCTGAATCTGATTTGCTTTATAGCTATAAAGATACTAAAGAGATCTATGCAAACTATATTATGCCTTATAATAAATGGTCTTATGTTCTTGTTGATGGTTATAATCGTGCTTTTGTTCCTGCTTCTTCATTTACTTCTATATCATCTGTAACGGATTTAAACCATTTTGATAAGATGTTGAGTGCGGAGAAATTCCATGTTGAATTAAAGGTTTTTGTTGGCTCGTCTTCAACTGGTTTAACCTATGATAATATAATTCAGGGTGATTTTAGTCTTTATTTTTATGATGTGAATAACCGTTCTAATCGTGTTGAAATTTTATCTCTACATAATTATTCCGCTAATGGTACTAAATTAACCCTTGATTTATTGATACCTGATAGTTGGTCTGGTCATGCGGCTCTTGGTTTTACTTTTAGTAATATGCAAAGTAAAAATGGGCTTGGTTATTATGTTGATATTCGTGATGTTAAAGTTTCGGATATTACTAATAAAAATCTTGATAATGCACTGGGAAAATTTGCTGAGAAAATCAAAGGTTTTTTTGACGGTTTAGCTGATAAAATTAGCGGTTTTTTTGACGCTTTAGCCGATAAAATTAAAGGCTTTTTTATACCGTCTGATGGTTTTTTTGATGAAGCTAAAACAAAGTTTAATGAATTGCTTTCCGCTCATCTTGGTTTCCTTTATGAAGCTCCTGCTCTTGTAGGTAATATTTTTGGCGTTGTTAAAGATTGGAACCCTCCCGAACAGCCTACTATTACTCTTCCTGCTTTTGACTTTAAGATAGGGGAAGATCAAATTCATTTATGGGATGAGCAAGTGTATACATTTGATTTTCTTGGCGAACAGCCTTGGACCACTTTATATGCTTTTTACAAAACTTTCGTTTTTGTGCTTTTGTCTGTCGCTATGGTTAATCTTGCTATAATTAAATATCATAGTATTATTGATGGGGGAAATGAAGATGATAATTGAAGCTTTGCTTAATGCTATATATGCTGTTCTGAATGTTGCTTTTACACCGATTAATATCCCGGGTATGCCTGATGGAATGTCTGAACAGATTACTGGTTTTTTTAACGATACTTTAAATTATGCAGGTAGTCTGATTAGCTTATTTATTCCGTGGTCGCAAGTAAAGATTTTCTTTCCGATTCTGATTGTCATATTGGCGGCTGAGGAAGTTTATAAGCTTGTTATGTGGGTCTTGCGTAAGATACCCATGCTCGGTATATCATAAAGCCGCCCGCCGCTTGACGGCGGCGGCAAGGAGGTTTATTACTTATGGCTGATTCTCGCGCTCGTCTTTGGACGTTTATTATTTATCCGGATTCCGCGCCTGAAAATTGGCGCTCTGTTCTCGACGATATCCATATTCCGTGGATTGAAAGTCCTTTGCATGATAAAGACACTAACGCAGACGGTGAATCTAAAAAACCACACATACATATTCTTCTTATTTTCTCAGGTAAAAAGAGCTTCGATCAAATCAAAGATATTACTATTTCTGTAAATTCTCCGATTCCTCAAATTTGTCATGATGCCCGTTCTCTTACTCGTTATTTTGCTCATTTAGATAATCCCGAAAAATGGCAATATTCTATTGATGATATTATCGGTCATGGTGGTGCTGATGTTGCTGAGTATTTGGAGTTGTTAAAGTCTCGTGTGTCCTTTGTCTTGCAGGAGATTTTTAATTGGTTGTCCGAAAATCATATAACTGAGTATTCTGACTTAATTGATTATGCTATGTCTACAAATAATACTGATTGGTTTAAGGTAGCTACACAATATTCTACGTTGCCCATAAAGACTTATTTATCATCCGTTCGTCATGGAAGGAGAATTTAATCATGGAAGATATACAGCTGATACAGTTACTACAGCTTTTTTTAGCTTTGGGTGATAGATATCACAATGAGGCAGAATATTATACATATCTCATAAGCCGCAAAAAGACTATACCGTCTGACCTTTTTATCAAGTATCTGACTGCTTTAATTAAGGCTGAAGAATTTGACAAGATAGCCGCAGAGGTGTATAATATCCTCGACTTGTTTTAATTGTTGTTCTTACTCGCCTAAATTACACAAAACATTAATTTTGTGTAATTACCTGTATTTTTTTCGAGGTATGGAAGAATACGATAAATACTATCTCCTTTTAGGACGGATCAAAAAATGAGACGAGAAGAGATTTATTCACTGCCGCCGATAGCAATATCATACTTGAATTATCTGACTGCCGTTAAGGGGCGCTCGGAGCTGACTGTGCTCGAGTACGCCTCGGACCTGCGTATGTATTTCAGATTTATGAAGAGATACAAGGGCCTGTGCGCCAAAGATACGCCGTTTAATGAAATTGATGTTTCGGATCTGCCCGAAGATGTGATCCTTAAAGCTACGCTTGAGGACGCTTATGCATTCATCACTTTTTGCAGCGTTGAGCGGCGCGACGGCAACACCGCCAAAGCACGCAAGGCTGTTGCGGTCAAGCGCTTCTATCGCTATCTTGAAGTCAATGGCAGGATCGAAAAAAATGTCATCACCCGACTCGAATCGCCGAAGACTAAGAAATCCTTGCCGAAATATCTCACTCTTGAGCAAAGCGTGAAGCTGCTTAACAGCGTTGACGGCAAGAATAAGGAGCGTGACTACTGCATTCTTACGCTCTTTCTTAACTGCGGTCTGCGTTTATCCGAGCTTGTCGGCATAAATATCTCCCGTATTACAGATGAGAATACCCTTGTGGTGCTCGGCAAAGGCAATAAGGAACGCACGATCTATCTTAACGACGCCTGCGTGCAGGCTATCTCGGCGTATCTCGCCGTTAGGCCGAAGGACGGCGTTATTGACCGTGACGCGCTCTTTATAAGCAGCCGTAAGACAAGGATAAGCCGTGAGAGCGTTCAAAAGATCGTTGAAGCCTCGCTCAAAAAAGCCGGTCTTGACGGCTTGGGGCTTTCGACTCATAAGCTTAGGCATACGGCGGCGACGCTGATGTATCAGTACGGCGGCGTTGACCCGCTCCAGCTCAAGGAGATACTCGGGCATGAGAACCTCTCGACCACCGAAATATATACCCATGTCCACAATGATCAGCTCCGTGACGCAGTGGATTCAAACCCGCTCAATAAGCTCGCTGATAAGGAGAAACCTTGATGAGATATGCAATCGATAATGCCCATCTGACCATAGCATAACATCACAACACCCTCGGAGTTATCCGAGGGTG